>Ga0098034_1000782_pt1 | contig 12502 bp, 8 predicted proteins | sample 2_EtaG_FD_77062 | JGI IMG/M metagenome (GOLD analysis project Ga0098034, IMG submission 77062) | Marine viral communities from the Subarctic Pacific Ocean - 2_ETSP_OMZ_AT15125 metaG | ecosystem: Environmental > Aquatic > Marine > Oceanic | place: Pacific Ocean | collected 2015-01-07
CTTTTTGCAAACCGTTCCAGCGCACACTGGGTGATTCGGTGGAGGTTCCCGTACTAGTTTTAGTGAATGGTTTAACTTGCAGCGCGGCAAGCGACCCAAGGCCATAAAAGCCTATCCCAGACAAATTGGAGCCAATATTCAATGTTTGGCATGCGTTATCAAAATTAAGAGCAGGGTTTTTAAACCCAGAGTAAAGCCCCTTTTGGTTAACTGTTCCCGGTTTAAAGTCAGCAAAAACCCGTGCATAATTTAAAGTGTTAGAATTGGTATTTTTAATCGGAGCGTCATTCAACAATATTCCACGAAATCCGTTTTCGTTAGATTTAGGGTTTGCGTTGCTTAAGTCTATTAACTCCCCATCTTTGTCACATAATCCCGCTACCTCTCCCTCACAAATCGCATCAATGGTTTGATATATCCCTACCGACTCTAACCTTCTGCCTTTGGTCGTGTCGACTCCTTTGCATATAGTGGTGTACTCGAGTTTGTCATAAAGCGCAACGTAACTGGCAAAATCATAAGAAGAGGATAGAGCGGCAAACTCAGGATTTTGAGCCACCAATTCACGATAATTCTCCGCCCATAATTTAGGGCGATAAATTATATCCAGCGAACTAACGTTTTCTAACCTCTTTATACTCACGGCTTCCTCTCGTCTTAAGGTGGTATGTATCCCTCATTAACGAGCAATAGCCCGTCGTTGGGACTTGTGTTGGCATATGTAGGAGTGGTTACATCTCCAAAATCCGCAGTAAGGGTGTTGTATAGCTCAGTATCAAATATATATTTATCAACGGCAAAACTACTGACAGATACCGTCCTACTTCCCACTATAAATCTTCCGTACCCCACGGGAACCGGCAAACCCTGTTTTGCGACATTTTCTGCTTGCCCAAAAATAAAAGAGGTTGTACTGACGATGTCAGGATCATCAGGTTCCATCATCTTTGAAATCAACAAGCTTATACCAAACGATAAAGCGGCAGCCAAGACAGCCCCAATTACAAAAGCAGCCACCTTCGCAGCCACTGTCTTGCCAAATATTGCCGCGGCAATAGCTGCAGAAGTAGCTGCCACAGCCCCGAATAAAATAGGAATGATTCTTACTTTTTTATCTCTAACGTTACAAATTAAATGAGAATCTACCGCAACCTCCTTGTCGTCCACAAAAATTGCAAAAGTTCTCTTTTTTGCATTTGAAAAATAGCTTCTTAAGCGGTTGGTATTAGCTTCAATCGCATTTAACGTCTCTTTTAATGTTTTGGTTTTGAAAGAAAAGCGCCGACCTATCACTTGGCCTAATCTTCCCTCTAGAAAAACTTCAGTCATTCTAGTATATTATACACCTTTATAAAGAAAAATAAATTGACTTCTGAAGTTTTGGGTCATAAAAACAAAATTCCCCATTTTCCACCGAATACACCATATTAGGAATGGCAGCTTCTCGGGCAGAACAGATGTCCGCGTCGCTTAAAATAGCCTCTCCTTTAGGGTGCGAATGAAAAACACAGGAAATGTCTTCTATTCTATCAAAATAATAACGAGGAGGGATTAAAAACGTTGATTCGGGGTCTTGAGCCCCATTCTTAACAAAGAAAATCTTGTTTTTGCAAATGAAACCGCACACCTCAAAAGTACAGGCGTCTGCCACTTTTTTAATATTTTTTAAAAAATTAACGCGCAAAACGATAAGCCTCTATGGACGGGAATCCCCCAAAAGGAAGCCCATTATGGTATTTCCCGTATAATGCATAGCGACATCGACAACCTTCAAGATTTTTAGTGCATTGATCTTTTTTCCACGAATTAAAAGCTATTCGAGGGTCGGTAGAGGTGGTGGCCGTTTTAATACATACAAAAAAGTCATCAGGACTATCTGTCATATTTTGCTCCGTATTGGTCACGTCGTCTTTAGCTAAATTGAAAAAACGGGATTTTAAACGAACTACGTCTCCAGCCACATATTTTAATGTAGCCGCTTCGCCATCCACTAACGTTCCTGTTAACTGACCGTATAAAGTTGTTACTCCTGCCGTAGACCCAGTAACTACCGATGAACCAGTAAGGGTACCCGACAAAGCTGGCTCTCCTGCAGCAGCCCACCTGCTAGTGGTAAAAACGCTTCCATTGCTAAAAGTAAACGCAGTATTGGACAAAATATTTGTATCCAAGCCTTCTGTCCGGAAGCCGTTCCCGGTATTCGTATCATAAGCCCCTGCGGCTTGAGTCTCCCCTTTTGTGGTAATGGCCGGAGCCATCCGGTTTAGCTTGAATGTTCCGCCGTTTGCAAAAACCAACGTTCTATTAGTGAGAATAGTAACACTTACGGGGTCAACTACTATACTTTCTGTCAAAGAACATGTGATTGAAGCGTCGCCATTACCCGCGTCACTAATTTCTATAGTTGGATTGGGACGCGAATAGCTGTCGTCAGTAACTTCACCTTTTAAATAATCACTTCCAGCAGTACCAATGCTAACTCCATCAATTACCCCCGCGGTAACCGTATAAGTTCCGGCGAAACTGGATCCGCCGTTTTTAGTAGCCACTGCGGTTAAAGTTCCTGCGCTGTAACCGGTTCCCCCCGCCGCAATAGTTAATGACTGAATCCCGCTGGTGTAGCCACTTCCATTATTAACGGTCACGCTGGTGGAAGTTTTATTAAAATCGCCGCACCAATTTAAATTTAAATTATATCCATTTGAAGAACTGAACAATTTGTTTTTCTCGTCCGCTACAGGTAGTCCCAAAAGACCCATCGTTTGCTGTTGAGTTACTCTGGTATAACCTGTAGCGTAATTGTTATCATTATCTCCGTGGGATCTGTAATCTTGAAAAAAGTATTCAGTGTCTCCCTCCACACTCCCTTTGTTGGGCAATACCTGTTTATAATCTGAACGTTGCCCATAAAGGCAGCCGTCCCCCCTATACTTCCATGGGCAATACCCTGCAATCATAATCCGGGCAGGCACCTTTACGTCCTCCAGCTCCAAAGGCGAAACGAGTTCAAACTCAATTACATATTTATTTTCTGTAATTTTTTTGTTGATCTTGTAAATGTCATCATCAAAACGCGACTCTGGATCGGGAATGCCGAAAGGGTTAATGTTGTTAGGAAAATTTTCGTTGTCTAAAAATTTTAAATATATTCGTTTACGAATAATATTTTTTCCCACCAAGTCCGCCCTCTTTTTAATTATATCTGAAAAAATACCTTGAGGGTTAGCTATGGTGAGCTTGGGACGTGGAAGCTGTCCGTCCCCCCTCACCTCATATCCGTCTGCTTCAATAGGTAACGAATAATAAATTCTTTTATTAAGGATAATATCTTTGGTGCCGTTTTTTCCCGGATGAAACCTGTAAAAACCGTCCTCTTCGCCCAAGTCTACTTCAAACAACTCTACAATGGTGTCCGGCTCAAGATCCAGTAGCGAAGCGTTGTGTAATTGTGTTGCCATGATTTTTAACTGTCAAAAACAATAAAACCCCCGAACCCATTACCATCAGCAATTTTATTTCGAATTTCTTCTCTATTTTTGTCTAAATATATTTGCTGTGTATCGGTATAATCGGGAATTTGGGAAGGAATTACCGTTTGAATTTTTAATTCTTTGTTGCTTAATAAGTTTGTGACAGCCTGTCTTTCTTGGTGTTTAAGCTTTTTATTATAGACTACTATCTGGCCAATTCCACCTTTCCATTGATAGGCAGTTTCCATATAAAGAGGCATATCTGCAACGGTAGTCGCTTCGTTGCTTGGACCGCCCAATATAGGTTCGTCTATGAAACTATAGTCAGTTAAACCAGTAAAATATTTGGTAGCTATATTTGTTCCATCCCTGTGTATATTTCCTAAACGAGATAAGCCCACTCTTTCGTTGGATATATTCCATATATATGCGCGATTATCAGGATATTTAAATGCTTCTTGATAAGCCTCGATAGTATTACCCTTCCCCACCCCTGTGTTGTCAAGTACGGAGCCCGCTGTAGTAAAAAACTGAGATTGAGAGGTAAAGTCCCATGTTGCCTCGTTGGCGCTACTGCTCCATGCCCACGGAAGACGAGTCCAAATAATCTCACCTCCATCTAAATACCAATCATAATCAGTCCTACTCATGGGAACCAAATAATAAAATATATCAAACCCCTCCATTGTGTTCTCCAACTTTCCAGCCCCGGTTATACCTTTTATCTTAAGTCTTTTGTCTTGACCGGCGGTGGGCAGCCAATTGTTCTGCCCAAGGTTGGTGTCAAAATGAACGCAAGTTTTATTTGAAAAATATCCGGCTGGATGAGCTGTATTGTTTTTTTGATAAGTTGGAGCCGAACTAGCGGAACTGCTTGGATCATACTGTACCATATAAATTTTAGTAGGATCATTAACTGAATTCCACCTTTTTACCGCATCACCATCTTCAGCATCGTCAGTACCAGCGGCATTTTCATATACATTTTGAGATGCATCAAAATGGGTAACGAAACCTCCCACCTCATCAAAAGAATTTATAGCCAATGATGGGTTGGATGTTAATTGAACAGTTAACAATTTGCTTCTAAAATTTGCGCGCGTGTAATTGCTGTTTCCAGTTCCATCTAAAGCTCTACCTGCTTTACCGCCCGCTGTTGCAAGGGTTTTATCCGCATCTACAGTAGAATCCGGTTGAAAAAAGTCATCAAAATCAATACTAATTCCATTGGCTCCATCTGAACCTATCACACCGCCAATCGCACCCGCCGATTTTTTGATAGAGCTAGCGCTTCCGAGGCCCACCTTTGCTGCCGACCCCCTTGAAAGGCTATCTACAGAAACGTAACCGGTTCTTAAAAATGTTCCGGGATAAGAAATACCAAACCCTTGTCCTCCCCCTCCTACGCCACCATCATGTGATCCAATGATATCTCCAATAGCAAATTCAACAGGGCCTGTCCAAGAGGGCATCCCTTTTTCCCAAACTGCCATCAGAATAGCCCCCGTAAAATCTATTTCAATGGTCTCTCTGGTGGTGTTAGGGTTTTTATGTAAACCGCTACTTAATTTTCCCTTTCTAAACGAAGTTCCCGACTGGTTGAGCGGATTGCTGTGAAAAGCTATTTGGATAATACCATCACCACCTCCTTGAGCCACTTTCAGGTTTTTTACTTTAGGCTGAATAAAAGGATCTCCTGCGCCTCCGCCGCCGCCGCCCCCGGCGACAAGAGAGCTTTGGGCTTTAATGATAGTAAAATTATCAATATTAGCGTCAGAGATCCTAATGGCCGCACTCCCATCTGAACCTGCTGTAGAGTCAGTTATTGTACCGATTTCCAACCTTTGGGAATCTTTTGGAGTTGTCGGGTTGACATTAAATTGTTTTATACTTACGTGGCCGCCGTCTCCTCCTTTACCTCCCATTCCCATTACCATAGAATTTTCTTCTAGAATCAAAACTCCAGTTAATTCTAATGAAGGCTGTGTGGGGGATAAGGCTGTGGCCGCACTGTTCATTAAGCGCTTACCGGTGTCGATACCCGCCTTGGTCGAATCAGAAGAACCTACCACCGCTCCCTCTGGAACTATCCACTTTATACCACTATAAGTAAAATTACTATGACCTGTTGTCATATAATTTATATCGATGTCTAAAGTTGTAAAAACGTCCTCCATGGCACCACTTAAATTAATGTTTTCTGTGCCATTCGGCAAATATATATCCAAAGATTGAGGGTTTTTTGCATCAACTTTTATGTTGCTAGAGCTGGAAGAGGGTAACGTAGTGTCGCCGCTTTCTAAACCTGCGGCTACATCGGTGGGAACGTCCTGAGTAAAATCAGTTACCGGGTAAGCATATACCCACGGGCTCTCATTACTCCTCGATAACGACGGAACTTCACTTATAAACTGAGACTGAATCCGATAATAGTGGTCAGCCCCAAACGCTTGATTCTCTAACCCACTTTGACCGTAAGAAGTTTCAGGGTTCGGAAGAACAGCTTCTTCTCTTTGATAAAGCTGGGCTATACCAGTAGGGGTGCCATATTTTCTGACAGGATAAGTTGTTGCGGTCCAGTATCCGCCCCCATTTTGGTTCGAAGGCACCTGAATATCCTCATATTTAATATTAAAATAACCAACTGTACTCCAAGTGCCTGTCGCAGAGCTGGCGTCCGTATCTATATTGGTGGCGCTATCTATTTTATAACGACTTAAATAATAACCACTGGAAGGGTGTTGCCATTGTAATTCAGCTTGAGGTTTTCCGTTTGCGCCATAAGAGCTTTTAACTAAAAATCCTGACGGTTTAGACGGTAACTCCTGCGATATCGCCGGACCCCCCGTTACTTTCCCCGTGATATTTACCTTTATATCTCCCTCTGAATCGGTTCGTCCATCATACTCCGAAACAGTATTGAGCGTTAATTGACTAATGAATAGGCCATTGTGATCGGGCCCAGTGGAGGTTCCCTCGTCGGTAGGCCCAGTAGAAGTATCTACAGTGGCAGTAAAATCAAAAGGTATAAATTTGTTTTCCCCGGGCAATATTTTTATAGGAGAATCCATTCCAGAGGGAAAATCATAAGTGTCAACAAACGTATCGTTTCGCGTCATGGAAGTAGAAATAGGGTAATTTCCACTGTTTGTTAAATAAAACCCAGTTCTAATCGTAAAGCCACTAAAACCCGAAAGCAACATTCCAGTACTGTTAACAAACTCGTTGCCTTCTGCTCGCTGCGTAACTGTTGACGGTACTGACATAATTAACTAAAATCTGCTACAAAATAAGGATCAATAGTGACCAACGTAGTAAAGGCCACGTTTTTTCCGAGTGTGTTGAGCGGAGTCTCTATTAAATTTACGCTCACTGTATTATTATTTTTATACTCTATTTTATGTTCCCACTGTGGACAAACAAAAGCTTTACCCGTTATATCATAAGGAGCAGGCGGCGTAAATTCAAACAAGTGATGCCCCTTGTGAGTTTCTAAAAAATGAACCAAAGCTTTAGCTTCTTTATCTCCTCTCCCCTGTAGTTCGAACTGAAGATTTAACAACGATTTGTTGATACCGTCTTGTGTTCTCATGAAGTAATCGTTTTGTGTTGTTTGCTTAAGGTAACGAGGGGACTCGGGAACTGACACTCCTTGATTCAAAGAAAAATAAAACCTATTTTTAGTCCATAACGAAGAATCCCCTGTAGGAGAATTGGTGGTGTCTGCAACTGTTTCTGTGGCCCCAGTATAATAATACCATCCGGATTGATGAATTTTAAAACGATCATTTTCATAACCCCCGGGAACAGTTCCACTTAAATAAGAAATATCATGCGTCGAATAAGAGTTTCCCTCAGCAAAATAACCACGCGTTTGATCAAAGGGAATATAATATCCCTCCCAATCCATAATTGACGCGTTTTCTTGAGATAATGTTGTACTGATAGAGTTGACATCGGGATAATCAAAAGTACGAGTAAAATTCTCAATATAAAACTCGCCGCTTTTGTCGTAGGGCGCAAAAGGTGTATAATAAATACCAGTATAAGCCCCAGTTTCCTTTTCTCCTTTATTAAAAGAGTCCTCAAAAAGATGGATTAAAGCTTTAGATTCTTTATCGCTCCTTTTGTTGTAACTCATATTAAATTTTACTGAAAGAGCGTTTTCGCTTTTAGCGAGAAGGTTATAATAGCCGTCCCCATAAGCCACGTTATATGCTTTATTCTCATAGGTTACGGAGGATCCGTAAGAAGGTTCAAAAAACAAATCTTGAGTCCAGTTTGCATTAGTTGTTCCCGGGGCATTAGAGGTTGTTGAAGTTTGAGGGGTGTCGCCGCTGTAATAATAATGACCCGAAGCTACCCCCAAACTTTCTGCCTTAGTCTCTGTCCCTGCAGAAGTGTAACCACTAAAATAAGCAATATCATACTTGGAATAAGCGTCTCCCACCTCAAACGCATTAACGCGCGCCGTGTTAGTAACCCCCGAACCTAAAACATATGCGGGACCAGCCATCTTAGTATAAACACCTTCCTGTTAAATAAGCCTGAGAAGCGGCTATTGTACCATCAATATAACCACCCTCTCGTATGCTTAAATCTTGACTAAAAATTTGACCGGTACACCCAAAGTTTGCCAATGCCGAACTACCGTAAGTATCAAACACTTTAATATTTAATTCTGCATAATTTCCCGTGATAGACATAGCGTCTCCAACATCCTCACCCGCGATAGACAAATTAATTCTTACGTCTTCTTTTGTAACACGAGAGGGTAATTCATTTCCCACTGTTACCACTGGATTCCGAGAACAAGACACACTATAATCAAAAGAAACTTTTTTGCTGATCTTAACATCGGTTCCAGCCATATAAGAACGCAAACTGTGGGAAACGTTTGTTTCGTTTCTTAAGGTGTTATCCGATTCCCCTTCATCGCTGAGAGCCGAAAGTTCTCCGTAAATATCCATTTCAGATCGAAACAAAATAGGAGCATAAGGCGTTACCGAAAAACTCAATGTTTTTATATAGCCGCTGGCAAAAGTCATTCCCGCTAAACTTCCCTCCAAAGGTTCCCCAGTATGTTCGATAGCTGTTAAAGGGTTGAGGAAATCATGAAAGGTTCCTGTGCAATAATGAGAAAAAGATAAAGTCCCCCTCACAGGGGCTGTCGGAGCATAGTCTATAACCGACCCCGTAACATTAGTTATAGGCTGCAAAGAAGCTTGAACACCCAACTCCGCACTTTCAGCAAAAATATTTGTATCTGCGATTTTAAGTAAAGCTTTTTCGTATTTTATGAACTTGGTTGCCATTAATCAATTTCAAATTCAAAAGTTAGCGCTACATTGGGATAAAACCATCCGGTGGTCGAATTTGTGTCGATAGAAAAAGCCAAATAATCCCCTTCGCTAAACTCTAAAACACTCGCTGTATCAGTGAAGGTGCTAGTGTTATATCCCAGCGTATAGCTCGTAGAATCACTCGACGTAGCGGTCGTCTTATGGGCACTATTGGTGGTGCCCATCCCCGAATTACCGTCAGCGCTTGGCAAAGATGACCCAGAATAAAACATCAATGTGGGTGTTATATTACCCAAAACGTTAACCTGACCCGGAGGAAAATAAACAGTTATGTCCACTTGTACCAATTTGCCATTATGAGGAGCCCGAGACATGTATTGAGCGTCAGGAGTTTTAGCTGTGGTATCTATGTAGCCCTCGTATAAAGAGGATAGACCCGGTAGTACAGTATTTAAAGCTGGGAATACGGGGCCTGTTTTATCAGCTTTTATTCCTATTGAAAAAGTTTGCAGAAACCGTCCCCGACAATAATCCCCTGCCGCATGAAAAGGACTTGCCACATCTGTATTAACATTGAAATATCCATGAGCGTGCGTTCCCCCGTCAGTGTCAATATAAAATTTATTATTACTTAAGGTCGTGTTGAAAGCAACATTATCCGCGCTAAAATCGCTACTATCATAATGAATACCAAAGAAATCAACACTAGTATTTCGAAAAGCCCCAGCCATCCAATTAACTTTTTCGGCTCCACCTATGCCACTCATATTACCAAACCAAATTAAATTGGTGGGCCTTGCGGCCGCTACCGCAGAGGAGTTTCTTAATTCTATTTTAGTTCCCGTTGTATTCGAGGAGTTGAATGACCCAACGAAAATATCAGCCGCAGCTGTGCTGCCGTCTACACGCAAACGTCGACCAAAAGTAGTTGCATTGACATTAAGCTTACCTGCGGAAAAATTAACTGACCCCGACCCTAAAGCTGCATTAGTATCACGGATTCCCACGTACCCCGTGGTGTCCGACATGATATATCTTTTTACTTCAGTGTCGTTAGCGCTTAATTCGATAATAGCGCGACTTGAAGCTACTGAATTTTGTAATTTTAATGCAGGGAGAATGCCTGAAGCATCTTCAGAAACATGCAGCCTAGCTCCCGGGCTTGATGTATAATTTATGCCTACTTTTTTATTGGAACTTTGGGCGTATATTGCAGCTGCAGTGCTATCACCCACAACATAAACGTCTTGACTGGCAGATTTTTCCAAATGCAATCCGCTTTGTGACTTAATCTCTCCTGTGCTCGGGTCTAATATAATATTATTAGTTCCCGTCGCACCCACATCACCCACAACCTCTAAAGTATAAGATGGGCTCGTGTCTCCTATCCCAACGCTTGCGCCAGTGCTTCCATCCCCCACCAAATGTATTCCGGAGTTACCACCAGCAAATTCATAATGGTTTATACTGAAGCGCGATGTACGTGCCGTCGTATCATAATAAAATCTAAAAGCCGCACCCTTATCATTAGCCACATCTATTCCGAAAATCATTTGACTATATCGGCCGTCGGTAGTGGCAGATGGGTTTAAAATATAAGCCAAATTCAAATTAGCATCGGTCGCGCCTCTTATAGCCAAGAAAGCACCGGGAGTGGTGGCAGCTCCGGGTCCAACGCCAACATTACCCCCCTCATGGACTTTAATGCCATAAGCGCTATCTTTATCTAAAAGTTTCAACCCGTTGGTGTCCGCGGCCTTCACATACCGTTTTCGGTTGAGGTTGCTGATCAACAGCTGCTTTGTGACAGGATTTGCGTTGTCCGCGGTATAATCACAGAAAAAGAACCTGTCGTTCTCGAGTGGAGGTGCGTTAAAATCACTATAATCTAATATTTTGCCCATTTTTAGTCCTTATTGTAGTAGTCTTTAAATTCTAAATTTACACTTAAAACGCCATCAACACTGGATTCAATGCTTTCTGAAACCAAATGCCCCGTCGTACTTAAAAATTCATATCGTGTTATACCGGCTCCATCATCCCCCAAACATTCTCCCGCGTCATCTTGTAGACACAACGTAGATCCCACAACTTGATGTCCGTTTAGTGTCTCCTCTTTGGCCCCCAAGCGAATTTCAACACCGATTGTTTGATAATTTCCACTGCGAATATTGTCTATCATGTTCGCCGTGTCATAGTCGTCCATCTCGATTGTAAAATTGGTAGTAATTTCAATAGGATATTCGGTAACTACTTCGGCGGGCGCATAATAAGTTTCGCTCGTTTTTTGGTCTAGGGTGTAAATTGGAACACGATTAATGTCATAGCTTTGCGAAACCGAAACGGCACGATTGGTCCCCGACCCATTATAAGTCAAAAAAACCGACTCGTGATTAACGACCCCTAAATTTTGGAGGGGAGCAGTGCCAGAGTAATCTAATTCGCCTTCGCGTGCACCACTCCCCATCTGGCCAAAAACAGCAAATGTCGATTCCATGGTCGGAACATCTTGAACACTGCAGTTTATACTGTAACTTGTAAGATAGCCAGTATTAAATCCATAAACCTTTTCGTTTCCAGCTCCAATCTCAACTCCATATAACAAAGTGCCAGAAACCGGATATTCTCCCGTCAGATCTAGAACAGGATCTTGGTAAAGCATATCGCGTGTCATGGAGAATTCGCCCCGAAGCGGTTCGGCAATAACTTCTCGCACAAAACCCGCACCCAGAACTCTAACCTGTTTTTGGCCGACACTATAGCCCGCGCTCAGATCACGAATCCCGGAGACTCCTGTGCCCCCGAGATAAAATATTTGTTCGTAACTTGGTGATGCGTTTTTGGCCATTATTTTCTTGTCTAGCGCCCTTTGCCTGTACTAGCCAAAGAACCTCCCACTCTTTGTTCTTCAGATATAACTTGCACTACGGCAGCTCGGATTCTTTCGCTCAGCTCCTTGCCTTTAGTTTTGTCGTCTTTAGTTGATTCTAGGTTAGCATTTTCGTTGCCCTCGGCTGTGCCTGCTTTGTTGCCGCCACCCTCACCGCCCATTGAAATGTTGATTGAAATATTATTGGTATTGGTTGCGCTTTGCGCATTCAATGGGGCTGGGGATTCAGGACCCACAGAGCCTCCACCTTGGAAACCCGGAATAAGACCTCCGTTTAAACGACCCATGAATCCTAACCCGTACTTCCTCACTGCACGGTTGTTCATCACATATTCGCCACCGCTTAAAAATGCCGGAATAGAATCACGATTTATGTAGCCTCCAGAAATTTTACCTCCGCCTTTACCTTTTTTTCCGGGAGCAAAAGGACCCATATAGTGTTCGGCACCGTAGTTTGCGAGATGCTTCTGTATGGATTCGTCTATCGCTCTCTTTAAAACTGACGGCATCTTCGTGGGAGTTGACCCCTCAAAACCTAAATTAGCTGCCATTTGAGGTGTCAGAGTACCCATTTGTTGGAGATTTTGAAGAATTTTTGGCAACTCTGCCGTTGCCCCTTCTCCCGCCTTCATGTCATAACCTTTTAAAAGACTACCGGTACGCTCCACGGCATTAGGTGTCCCCGCTGTCGCTTTTTGTAACTTCCCGATGGACGACCGTTTCTGCATGCTACTTCCAATAGCACTAACTCCCATCCCAATTCCTGTGGAAATTAAAGTGCTTAGGAATTGTTTTTTCATAGCCTCTTTTTCTGCTTTTTTGCGCTGCCTCTCTTCGTA
>Ga0098034_1000792_pt1 | contig 12447 bp, 5 predicted proteins | sample 2_EtaG_FD_77062 | JGI IMG/M metagenome (GOLD analysis project Ga0098034, IMG submission 77062) | Marine viral communities from the Subarctic Pacific Ocean - 2_ETSP_OMZ_AT15125 metaG | ecosystem: Environmental > Aquatic > Marine > Oceanic | place: Pacific Ocean | collected 2015-01-07
AAGTGATTTTGTAAAATCTCATAACATTAGAGAAGGAAATGAATTAATTAAAAGTAAAATTAATAATTATGTTTAAAAAGGTATGGAAAATAGTTATACCAAACTATATTGATAAAGTTCCTATAAGCCAAAGACGAAGAACGAAATATTACAGAAAAAATGAATCTACAATAGCCTCATTAGCCAAAAAATATAAAGATGGAATTACATCTGGTAAATATTATTGGGATAATAAAGGCTATTTAATAGATTTTAGTAAAAATAGAGTAGTTGCTAATCCTATGTCGGCTGGAACTCCTAAATATTGGACTATTAATGGTCAACGATTATACGATGGCACTCTACATTATGCTGTAAGGGCTAAAGTTAGTCGTTTTATGCATATTTATCTAAAAGATTTTATTGAAGAAATACCCACTATTAAATTAAACGATATTGAAAAAATAAGAGTTTGGATAGATATGTATAGACCTATAGGTACAGGTAATTGGGATGTAGATAATCAGTGGGTATGGACTAAATGGTTCTTGGATACTCTTGTTGAACATGAAAAGATTCCTGGAGACCATGTAAAATATGTCACCAGTGCGGGACAAATAACTTTTATTGAATCCGATGAGCGAAAGCTTGTCTTTAATATACAAATAATATGATATTAACAACAGAAAAAAAACCAAAAACATTAAAAGATCATATAGTCAGTATATCATCTTTAAATCTTTTGAATTATAGCCCTGTTAAGTACAAACAACATATACTTAATCCAGAAAAAGTAGAGTCAGCAGCTTTTAGAAAAGGTGGAATGCTTGATTGTTTATTAACTGAGCCTGATGAATTTACAAATAGATATGCTGTTTCTAAAATAGATCCTCCTGGTGGAATGATGGGAGAATTTATTAAGACTTATTTACATTGTATGTCTCAAGGTAAAACATATACTGAAGATGAATGTAAGCACGCAGCATATCAAGATTCAGGTTTTAAAATTAAATACGAAGCAGTACTTAAGAAATTCGAAGCTGAAGATATACAAAAATATATTGTATTTGTACAAATGAACAAAGATAGAGAGTTAGTAAGTTCTGAAGAATATGCGAGTGCTATAAATATGTATAATATGCTTACAGAAGATGAATATACGAGAGAATATTTATGGACACCAAAAGATCCTAATTTAGAATCTTATGATCAATTGAAAATAGAATGGAAAATATCTATTAAAGAGAAAGAATACACTTGTATAAGTATATTAGATAAAGTTCTTGTAGACCATGGTTCTAAAACCATTTATCCTATTGATATTAAAAGCACAGGAAAAAGTGTTTATGGTTTCGAACATAGCTATATAAAATTTGGGTATTTTCGTCAAGCAGCTTTTTATATGGATGCTATAAAATATTGGGCCAAAGAGAATGGTCTAGAAGAGTATACCATAGAAAATTTTAGATTCATAGTAGTAGAAACACACACTACTAATAAACCTATTATCTTTAAAGTAAGTGATAATGATTTAGATATAGGAAAAAATGGATCTGAAAGTATTAAAGGATTCTTGTGTTTATTAAAACAACTAAATTTTCATCAAGAATATAATGTATGGGATACAACTCCTGAAGTACATAATAATAAGGGTGAACTTGAATTAAATATTTTAAAAAAAGAATAAATTATGAAGAAGACTAAACCTACTAAAAAACAATCTAACAACACGACTTTATTTTTAAGTCCTATGTTTGATATTATTTTAAGAGGCCGTCATCTACATGGTTTTATAAGTCTTTATTTAGGAGATCATGAGCATGATGTACAACATAAAAATTGTATATATGCTTTGTTTGAACCTAATTTTAATACACGATTTATGGATTATGAAAAGAAACTTCAAAAAAGTCCTTATTTTGTGGAATCCTATGATGTAGAAGATTATGATTGGGAAAAATTAAAAGAAAGTCCAAGCAAAGTAATGTTTGTTTTTGAAATTCCAAAAGAATACAAAAAAGATTTTAAAGCTTTTATTTCAGGAAAATATTCAAAATTCAGTTTTAGATATAAAACCAAATTTAAGAAAGGTACTAATATTTATAATATTATACACCGAACTAAAAAAATGGTAGAACATTGGGAAGATAAACTTGATGTTATATTACCAGAAAAAAGTGAAGTTTGGTCTATATGGATACCTGAACAAGAAATATATCGATTTAATCCTGATATAAAGTAAAAAATAATTCATAGAGGATTATTGACGGGCCCACTTATTATACAAGTTGGGTCTGTTTTTTTTAGTAAAATTAAACCAAAAATTAAAAAAAATGATACAAAGAAAAATTAAAACAAAATTAATCGGAAAAGAAGAAGTATTTAAAATACTAGCTTTAGGCGAAGCTACAAAATTACCTGTTTTGTTATTAGGTGAGCCTGGTGTAGGTAAAACACAAGGCTTATTAGATTATGCTGCTGCTAAATATAACTATAATATAAAAGAAGTTAAAAATAAAACTTTTATATTGGAATTAGATGAAGGTACTAAAACTTCAGAAGTAAAAGGTAGAGTAAATATGAAATCTCTTTTAGAAAATAAAGAGTATAAATTAGATACTCCGATAGCTGATGCTGAATATATATTAATTAATGAAGTAGATAAAGGCACTTCTGGTGTAAGAAATACTTTATTATCTATTATGCGTGAAAAAGCATTATTTCATGGTAATGAAATTATAAAATGTCATTGGGAAATATTTGCAGGTTCTTGTAATACTATTCCTGATGATGAGATAGAAAATCCTTTTTGGGATAGATTTGTTCTAACTTATAAAGTTGATCGTGTAGGCTTAACAAATGTTACTGATATTTGGAAAACAGCTAAATTAGGCCAAGAATTGGATATTAATATACCCACATTAGAAGAAATCGAAAATGTTAAAATAAATAAAGGTAAAACTATGAAATTTTTAGAATGTATTTATAATGATATTTCTGATAGAACTTCTTCATTTTTACCACTTTTAATAAAAGGAATTAAATTAATCTATAAATTAGATGATGTAGAATCTATTATTAAGTGTTGTGAGTTTATAGCTCCTACCAAACTTAGTGAGCTAATTAGTAAATTAGAAACTAAAAGAGAAGCTAGTGTTAGAGCTCAAATTAATAGCTTAAAGGGAGTTCTTGAAGGTGATGATACATCTTATTGTAAAGTTTTTCTAATTCAAATTCTTGATGAACTTGAAGGAATGAGTAAAATGAATACTTATAAAACTAAAACTGAGGTTTTACTTAAAGATATAGTAAAAATACTAGATATGGCAAAGGATGATAATGATATAACTAATGAATTATTTGAAATTTTACAGCAGGCTATGACAGATAAAGTGAATAATTTTGATAAACACTATGAATTATGGGAGATATAAATTATAACAATTATGAATATAATGAGGAATTTGATTATTCTTCATTATATTCTTTTACTACTACAGTCCATAATGGGATTGTAAAACCTTATGTATTAGCAACAACAGCAGATGAAATAGATAAATTAGCTAAGAACAGAATCAATTATTATGGCGAGTATTGTTTATCTAAATATAAATATATAATAAATGATTCTTATTCATTATTTAATAATGAGCAATGTACTTTTGCAGTAACACCAGATAAATATTGGTGGCATTATTTATTATCTAAAGCAAATAATAGATTACTTAAAAGTATTACAGTAGATAGACCTATTTATAGTTATATTGCTGCTGAAGCTCTTACAAAGATAGTTTATGATTTTTTAATTAAAGATCCAGACGCTGAAGAAAAATTAAAAAAACTAAATGAGTGTATAAAAGATGGAAAACCAATAGATGATGATTTATTAAAAGTAATAACTAGTATGTCTAATAGAGCAGCAAATAAGGCTAGAAGAGGTATTAAAGATGCACAAGATAATATGCCTGGTAAGGGAATAGATAATGCAAATTTAAAACTTGCTCAAGTATTATTAGATAAAAAAGCATTGCGTAATATGTCTATTAACAAGGCACAAATAACCAAATTTGTTAGAGATATAGTTGACAAAACTTGTGAAGCTGGTATTGGCAAAACTTCTACTATTGAAGAGTCTTTATTTGATACAGATAATATTGAAGAAATCGTAAATATAGAAAATCTTGCTCATCCTGTTTTATTTGAAGATCTAACTGTCAAAACAACAAAACATCATATGAATTTTGATTTATATATTGATGATTCTGGATCAATGTGTCAAAAAGCTGCTTATTCTGGTCCATTAAGAAATATAAGTTATAGAGAATTATCTAGATGTTTTGCATTTAAATTATATCAAATGAATATGGTTAAAAATATTTATTTATTTTCTAGTCAAGGACAATTAGAAAAAATATCTGTTGAACATTTATTTACTAGAAAAATAGATGGTGGTACTGATATTAAACAATGTATTGAAAACGCTAAAAAGTTAGGCAGAAGTTCTATAATTTTAACTGATGGTGAAGATTATCTTAACAAATCGGATTATTATAATAAAGTATATTTTATTACTCTTGGAAATCGTAGTCATATCAGTCTTAAAATGTTTGTAGATAAAAAACAATTTATATTCTATGATGAAGGTAAATTAGAAACACCTATGCTTTGGATGCCTGAAGATGGAAATGATTATAATAAACAAATTTGCACAAAAGAAACATATCAAAATCTTGCAAAACATAACTAGTTTAATTGGTTTACTAGTTGTTAGTGTTTGATGGTCTTGGTTGTCACTTAATACATAGTATAATAGTAAAATATTATATCCCGAAGGTCGGAGACATCTAGGGAGACAAGTCCGAAATTATATGTAAGTAATATGTAATGACCTTAAAGAAGTTCTAATAGGGCTTCGTAGATAATTTCTATATAGCAGGTTCAAAAGAAATCTGAAGAAATTATTTATATGAGGAGTGAAAATAGTCCAATTACTTAAAAATAAGGGAGGTAAACGGTTTTAATTAACCTGTTTGCCCCCCTTTTTATTTTGGTATTATCTTCTTTGTCCTATTTCTTGGCCAGTAGCTGATCGTAATCTATAATAAGATGTTCCCAATGGTATCATTTGTAAACTTTCTCTTAATAATCTAGATTCTCCTTTGTATGGTCCTGATTTAATTATATTATTGCCCATAATATATTTTTCTACTGCTACAGCCCATTCACCAGCATCTACAACTAATCCAAATAGAGGGATTGCATTTCTTGATACATTTTCAAATGCTTGTGGATTTGCATAGAATTGTATATCATCTTGTAAACGATAAGCTGTATTCATAAAGAAGTAATAAGCTCCAGGTTTTTCATCATCATCATCCCACATATGTTTTAACAACATAGTAAATGCATATAAAGAAACCATAAAACCAAGTTCTGCAAGATTAGCTCTCATATTTTCTATATCTACCTCATCTATTTTTTTACCTGTACTAGGATCTATAAAAGCAGATTTACTATATACTATTTGTTTAAGTAACATTTTAATAAGTCCACCAAAACCTAATTCTTTAGTAACAGTACCATATGTTAAATATCTACCTTTACGTTTTCTACCTATTAATTCATCATATTTTTCACCTTCAAATCTTTCTGCAACACCTTCAGATATCCATGATCTAAATTGCATTAACATTCTACCAAATACTCCTTTTTTAATCATAACAGGAGAATTTGGATCATAGTTACCGTGGATACGTTTAAGAGTTTGATCTAAAGCAAATTTAAACTTCATACTTTTTTCATTTTCTCCTTCAATATTTACATCTCCGTTCCATTCTGTATTTTCTCCCATTTTATCTACATCCCAATTTCCTTGTTCATCAAAAGCATCAAATAAAGTAACATTATTACCAGCTTTATCTTTAAGCTTGATAGCTAACATCATTGCCACCATAGTTTGTCCCTGTACAAAATACTCTGATCTTCTTTGTAATTCATATGGAGCTAATTTTTTTAATCCTCTAGAAGTCCTATTTGGATCAGTAGTTTGTCTAAATGCTTCTTCATTAAATTCTTTAAGTGTATCATATTTAAGCATTAAGGCCATAACTTTTCTAGCTTGTTTATTTTCATATAAATCTCCTGTTAAACTCTTCATAGTAGAATTCAACATAATACCTGTTGCTTTTCTTAAATCTTTTCTAGTAAATTCTTGTCTTCTATTAGCATGTATTACATTTGCTATGCTTCCATAAAACATATTAGTAGTAGCTGAAATTACGTTCCAGCCCATACCTTTCATTTGGACATATTGAACAGCAGCATCTCCTATTTTAGACATAACTACATTTCTTCCTATTGTTTCTCCTGCTTCATTTAGTTCAGCCAAGTTTTGATTATAGTCCTCCTCAGATATTAGTCCTTGTTCATATTCTTTTTCTAATTTAAGAACAGCTTCATTAAGTTTATTTTTAACTTTTTTCTCTTCTCTAGTATATACTCTTGTACTAGTTTCTCCTTGTAATGGCCTACCTTCTCCATAAAAAGAATCTACATAATAATCTATTTGAGAACGTAAATTTTGTAATGAGTTTCTAGTTTTCCATTTTTCACCGAATCTGGTTTTTTTAGGTGTTTTACCGTCTGCTTTAATTTTTTGTTCCAAAGCTCGATCTGCAATAGAATGCGCTAATTTTAATCTGTCTTCAACTTCTGATTTAAATTTATAACTAAGTGCCATACTAGCAAATACTTTTAATAGTTTACCTAAGTCAGTTTCTAAAGTAGCATAATGTTCTTGCTCTGCTTCTTGTCTAAACGCCCTCATTGTCCCAGCATCTGGATTTATTCCGCTATTCTCAGCTTTAAACAATGCAATTTTACGTTTTACAATATCCCTAATTTTTTGTTGAGATGGTAACATACCTGCAGGTATACTTTTAACTCTTTCATTGGTAACAGGATCTAGTTCAGCATATACAACTTCAGCTGTTTCTCTAGAAGATATACTCTCCTTAATTAAATCATTTAACTTGCTCATCATTCCTGGAAAACCCTTAGTACTAAATACTTCTTTCATAAAAGATTTTCTCATTTCAGGAATACTATTGACTTTTTTACCTTCCAATAAATGTTGCGGAAAGTGTGAAAATAATTCATCTAAAGTACTAGTCATGAACTCATAGAATTCAAATAATAAAGGATCTTTTTCAATCATAGCAAAAGTTTGGTCATACCAACCTGTACTTTTACCATTTATTTCTTTTCTGGGTATACTTTCAGTAAATGTATATCCTTCTGGATTTATAAACTCTCCTCCTAATTTAGTAACTATTTTTCTTTTTATCTTATCTATATATACAAATGGTGAATTCTTTGCTTTCCACTCAGATTTCTTTCTTTCAATAGTAGTAGCATCATCATAAGTTTCTTCAAAGTAATCAAAAGCTCCATCTCTTTTTTCTTTATAATCAGAATATTTAGTTTCGACAACTGACATAAATTGATCAAAACCTTCATCACCTAATGCGTCTTTTAATTCTTTTATATGTTCTTCTCTATCTTGTTCAGTAAATTTTATTTCTCCTAGCGGATCTTTATAGTCTGTATGAAATAATTTTCTTAAATCAAACATAAGTTCATTTTTGTCTAGCCAAGTAAAATATTTTTTCCAATCAGTAGATTTTTTAGAATTTATAGCTTTTCTTAATAATCTTCCTTTTTCATCAAAATATTCTTGGGAGTACCTACTTACGAATCTACCATTTAGTTTTCCATCAGAATCTTTAGATAAGAATAATTCCCATCCCTCCTTTTGAAATACAGTATTTTTTCGTAATTGTAAAGAAAGTTTTTCAACTCTGTCCCATATTTTCTTAGCAGCCTCATTAGTTCTAAATGCTGCACCTCTTCCCCATACATCCATAGTAGAAGCAACTATATTACCCGCACGACTTATATCTAAAAAATAAGCTGTGCCATAATTTATTTCATTAAATACTTTAAGTTCTTCTACTGCAACAGGTCTATTAAGAGTACCTGACATTGCTTGTTGTAATACTGAATTTTGAATATCATGTAACCTAACTTTCATAGTTTTTGCATTAGAAGCAATCTCTTTAAGTCTTGCTACATTAGGAGCTAAAGAACCTTCTTCATCAGGAACTAAATCATTTATCTTTACTAAACCTAAATCTTCAGTAGTAATCTCACTCCAAAATTCTACTATTCTCTCTACTTGATCAAGTAATGACATAACATATCTAATATCATCGGTATTTAATTTAGCTTCGTTTAACAGATCATTAGCTTCTTTTAAATCTAATTCAGCGGTTGCTGCTATATGATGTGCTTGATCTGAAGCTTTTAATTTCTCTATATCATGCTCTAGAGCTTGTTTTAAAGATAGAAATTTTTGAAGTCTTTTAGGACTATGTCTAAGTTTAATTAAGGTCTTATTTATATTAATAATTCTAGATTTTTTATAATTAACAGCCTTAACAAATGGATTAATTTCATCTGCAGGTTCAGCTTCTACTGGAGCTTTTGTTGATATAGCAGGCATATCATTAAAATCTAAAGTCAACTGACTTCTTTTTTCTTCTAATTTTTTACTTTTTCGTATATCAAATATTCCCTTACGAGGATTAACTTCAGATGGCATAATAGATATGAAAACTAAACCCTTATAAAGACCCTCTGAAAATATTTGAGATCTTAATGCTATAGCTTCATCTTCATTAAATTCTTTATAATACGGTAAATGTTGATAAGTTCCATTAGGTAATTTTACATTAGTCCACTTAACTAAATCATACTTTTTTTGTATGCTTCTTATTAATTTACTGCCCGTTCTAGCATCATTTTTAATACGTGCAACTTCTTTTTTCGAGGGTAACATTGGAAAATCATTTACATCTCCACCCTTTTCTATACCACTAGTATATATAACAGAAGTTTTTTCAGCTCTGCTTACTCCTACATATTTCAATTGATTTTTTACACTATACTCTCTTGCTATATCTATACTTTTACCGTGTACAAAACTATGAGAATAAGTACCTCCTTGAGATTTATGTATAGTATGTGCGTAGCCATACTTTATTGTAGGTTTTATTTTATCTTTTCCTTTATAAGAAATAGCTACTGGACTAGCAAATCTATCTTTAAACCTTTGAAGTTTTCCCCATTGTTTAGCTGCAGCACTATAATTACCTTCTCTGCCCAATCTGATTGCCTCTAATCGTAATTCTTCAAAATGTCTTCCTAAATTGTCTATTCCTTCTTTACTAGTAGATTTACTTATAACAAATACACTAACTGCACTTGCGTTTTTATCTACTAAATTTTGTATAACAAGATTAGTTCCTTCATATTCTTGACCTGCTATACCTATTTTTTCTTTCTTAGCATATATTACTTTATAGTCACCACCATTAGCAATTTGTGGTTCTTTGGTAAAGTAATCAACTCCCCAATTAGTATAACCCATTAATATTTCTCCTACGTTATATTCTTCTTTAGCTTTTTTGCCCCAAATACCCTCTCTAATAAGATTATTATATTCAACAACTGCTTTATTAGTAAATGCGAGTATTCTTACTAATAAAGGATTTGCTTTAAATTCTTCAGACTTAAATAAGTCCATAGCTCTAGTAAGAAATTCTTCTCTAGAATCTGTGAATATTACACCTTCCCCCTGCTCATTTAAAGCAGTTTGTTTGCTAAATGCTTCTCCTTTTTCTGTTTCTCTAATTCTAGTAGATTCTGCTAATAAAGGATTATCTCCTGTTCTTTCTACTTTAGTCAGTTCCATCTGATGATCATTAGCTGTAAAGGCGGGAGATAAACTATTTTGTTTTACTGGTTGAAGTTGTTTAGGATCTCCTACAAACATTACTTGAATACCAAGCTTATCACTATATTCAGTAATAAGTTTATATAAATCATTATTAATCATAGAAGATTCATCTATAATTAATAAAGCACCTTTCCCTATCTTAAGATTAGCTTTCTTGATAAATTCTACTTCTGAAACTACAAACTCTTCTAAATCCATTATAGGCGATAACCCAAAAGCAGAATGTAAAGTAAAGACACCCACAATTCCTTTTTGTTTCATTACCATATTAGCCCTATGAGTAGGAGAAGAAAATTTAATCTCTTTAAATGGTTTAGTTTCTTTTACATAATCTTGTAATATCGTTAATAATGTAGTCTTACCTGTTCCTGCATATCCTTTTAAGCCAAATGTTTTATTATCTGCTTTAAACCCATTCTTAACAAAGTCCCCCATTTGAAGAAGAGCGCTAGTTTGCTGATCATTTAATTTTATATCACCTGTAGATATAACTGTACCATCATTAAATGTTATTAAATTATCTTCCTTTTCTGGTTTTATATCTTGACCTATAATTCCCTCAGCTTCTTCTCTACTAAGTTTAGCAATTACAGCATCTGAAAATCCAAAACTCTCTCGAAGCGTATCTATAATTTGAGGAGTCATCCACGGTTGAGCAATCTTTTCAGGCATTGTTGTTTCAGGACGTTTTTTTTGAGGTTGGGTTATAGTCAATCTATTCGTATCAAACCATTCTTTGCTAAATATAACATTAGAAGGTATTGGACCTGCAGCATTAAACATTTCTATCATCTCCAACCCTGTATATCCATTTAAACTAGCTTTATCAGTATTTCTATATACTACTTTAAATTGTTTATTAGGATTTTGTCTAGCTACTTCATACAGTTTTTTAATACTCTCAGTAATTTGTGGGGGTAATATAGATCTAAGTCCTTTATTAGTTTTAAACCTAAGATCTTTTGTAGGTAAAGCATAGGCATTTCCTTGTAAACCTTCTCCTTGTCCATATATAGCACCAAATTGTTTTCTTGCTGTAGCAGCAGCTCCTTTACCGTGTCTTCCTTGAGGATTACTACCAAATACAAATATAGTATTTTCATCAGGAGTTATATTTCCCTCATAATAAGGCTTAACTTCAGTTGGAGTTACTTTTTTACCTGCTAAGCGTCTAACAAAAGGAGTACCATTTTGAGGATCTACATCAGGATTAGCATTATAACTATCTATTAATTTTTGCTTATTATCATCTTTGCCTTTATAACCCACAACATCTACAGCAACACCTTCTTTATTAACTAACATATCATATACTGCACCATAATATTTAAAAGTATCCTTCTGTAAATTAGTATGGAAAGTAGCTGAATCATCTGTTATAAGATTCATAGTAGTACCTATAATACTTTTTAAATAACTTTTATCTTTAATTTTAACTGGCCCATCTCGACCTGGTGGTGTATAAGTAAATTCAGAAAGAAATTTAGTAATTAGATCTATAATACGTGACCAAAAAGATTTATCATATAGCTCATCTGTTACATTATTTAATACATCCATAAAAGCGGCTTCAGTAAAAGCTCCAGTAATTAATTCTGCAGTGGATACAAGAGGGTAATATAAATTTACTGAATATTTATCTTCAGGATCAAACATTTCTCGCGCTTCTTCCCAACCCATTTTCTTCACACTGACAGCCATATATATATTTATCCAAGCATTTATACCTTCTTTAGTTATCCCAAATTCAACTAATTCTCCTTTTAATGCTTTATTTAATAATCTTTTATGTAACTTATCTAATTGAGTAATAGTTTTTTTCTGGGCGGGAGTTAAAATTTTATTAAGAGCTACATCTGCCCTTAGTAAAGGAGAAGTAACACTATGTAATGTCTCGTGTAATATTATTTGTGCAAAGTTACGTACACCCCCAAAAGTTTTATCTCCAATTAATAATACATTCCCTCTCTTACCAGTAATTTCAATTTTACGAGGCCCACTATATCTACCCAAAGTTGGTAAAGTCTTGTCATATTTAAATTTAAGATCTGGATTTATAGTTTTTACAGCTTCTGATAATATACGTGCTAAAACTTGTTGACCCTGGTCACCTCCATTAAGTAATGACAAAGTAAGGGGTCCTTCTCCACTTTCTGCTATAGCATCTAAAATAGGAAGTACAGATGCTTTTTCAATAGCTTCATTTACATTAAATGTTTCTCTAAGTCGATCTTCATCCGTCTCCCCCTTTTTACTCTGAAGAGGATTAGTAGTTTCTTTAGCTGGAGTAGTTTCTATTACTTTAGGTTTTTTATTTAAGATAAATAATTTACTATTATCAAAAGCTAATCCCTTATTATTAGCTTCACTAGTTATTCCTACTATTTTATTAGCATCATACTCAGCCCCCGCAACATTTCCTAAAGTATCTATTTTAACATACTGTTTATTCTCTACATCCCATATATATAAATCAAATCCACTATCTGTTTTTGCATTATATGCAGATACAAAAGGTACAGGTACTTCTTTATCTAATACTCTATCGTATATTAAAGGTAATTTATCTGCCGCTTTAGGATTTAAAGTAAAAGAAGCTATATTTATAT
>Ga0098034_1000795_pt1 | contig 12430 bp, 4 predicted proteins | sample 2_EtaG_FD_77062 | JGI IMG/M metagenome (GOLD analysis project Ga0098034, IMG submission 77062) | Marine viral communities from the Subarctic Pacific Ocean - 2_ETSP_OMZ_AT15125 metaG | ecosystem: Environmental > Aquatic > Marine > Oceanic | place: Pacific Ocean | collected 2015-01-07
CGACAGCTCACCACTCTCGAAGCTCATGATATATGTAATCAGATTGCTGAGATAGTTGTAGTGGGTGGAGTTCGTCGCAGCTCACAAATCTCTTTGAGTGACCTCGATGACACAGAAATGCGACACGCAAAAGAATGGCCTTTCCCTATTAAACGTTCTATGGCAAACAATAGTGCTATCTTTAGGGAGAAGCCTACCGCTGCTCAATTTTTGAAGGAGTGGGCAGCATTAGCTTTATCAGGCACAGGAGAAAGAGGTATATTCAATCTCCAATCTGCTCAAAACAAATCTCCTTCTAGACGTTACGCTCCTTTAATACAGGGAACCAATCCCTGTGGAGAAATCATGTTGCGGGATATGCAATTTTGTAACCTTTCGGAAGTAGTAATACGAAGACACGATGACCTCGACTCGTTGCTCGACAAGGTTGAGACAGCCACATGGCTAGGTGTAATACAAAGTACGTTTACAGACTTTCCCTACCTAAGAAAAGAGTGGAAAAAGAACTGTGACGTAGAACGGCTTCTAGGCGTCAGTTTGACCGGACAGATGGATAACCCTTCGGTACTGACTTCTGAGGGCTTAAAGGCCCTTAAAAGCCGTGTTTTGCGTATATCACGCAAGGCATCAGGTATCTTAGGTATCAATGTACCAACAGCTACCACTTGTGTGAAGCCATCAGGGACCGTTTCCCAACTTGTTGATTCAGCGTCCGGTGTTCATCCGCGATACTCTCAGTACTACATTCGTCGCTACAGAATAGCAGCCCGTGACCCCTTATTTAGAATGATGAAGGATGCAGGAATTAAGGCAAGCCCAGAGGTGGGACAGACTAAGAAAGATGCATCCACATGGGTTCTAGAATTTCCAGTCAAATCACCTGACGGGTGCATCACTAGAAAAGATGTCACAGCACTGGAACAACTCAGCCATTATAAGAACCTCCAGCACAACTGGTGCGAACACAACGCCAGCATGACTGTATACGTAAGAGAAGACGAATGGTTTGAAGTGGGGAACTGGGTCTTTAAGAACTGGGAGATTATTAATGGTGTGTCCTTCCTACCTTATGACGGAGGTAGATATGAATTAGCTCCTTATGAGGAGATTGACCACCGAACCTACGAAAGGCTTATAAAGAAACTCCCCCGAATAGATTATAAGCAATTGTCCCGATACGAGCTCCAAGACAATACTCAGGGTAAAGCTGAGTATGCTTGTGTAGGAGATAAGTGTGAGATTTAATCATGGAATATGAAACAGATATAACAGGATACGGACGTAAGATGGGACTAGATGCACGATTGACACCCGAAGGGAGAATTGATGCAGTAGTTAAATTGGGAGGTACAGCCGGCGTTTATAATGAAGGGTTACAACCCGCTGGCACTGTACAAGCCCGTACCATGAACCCCGGCGGCAGCGAAACTTCTGGTGGAGGAGCCAACGCTGGCGACTTTGCACCTACGGAGGGGCGTGCTGACGGTGCTATTGGAAACCCACGTCTTTAATTATCCTGTTGAACTATATACTCAGCCAGTGTAGGGGGCTTCTTATTAATATTAACCCCTATATTAAATTCGGTGGGAGAAAAAGTTATCTTTTTACCACGCACTCTATAATTACCAGCAAACCTTGGGTCACCCGTTTCTATCCTAATCACATCATTTTCATTAAGATGGGCTCCTTCAAAGGTTTCCATACTGTATTCGTATTGAAGCGGGAGATTAGCTCGGAACAACTTCTGCGCGAAGTCCCTGCACTCAGCAGGAGATTCCAATGATTCATTGGTTATTTCTAAGTAATTCCTGTCGTAAGCTTCAATTGCGCTATCATGCGAAAATGTTCCTTTTACTTTATTCTTACCATTCACTATTACGACAGTTGGAACCTTCCGATTGATTACCTTTAAACTCAGAATATTATCATATTCAGTATAGACATGTTTGATGGTTGCATTATCTACATCACTCTCTAACTCAATGACTAACTGAGAAACAGTACCATCATCAACTAAGCGAGCGATATTCTGTCTCGGTACGCTTCCACTATTATCCACAGCTCTACTAATCAAATCCTTTACCACCTCCAAAACCCCTAACGTACCCCTTATGGGGGGCCTAGAAGAGCTTATCGAGGGAGTAGTGTCGCCTATGTAATCGGTGCCCAGTTTAGTGTTTAATAGAGCTAGTTGCACCAATTTTCTGATAGCATTGGGAGCAGTGAGACCGTCTATATTTTCCTTGTCAGTAAGAGCCACTTTAGCCTTCTCAGGGTCTCCTCCTAAGACCATATAACCCAAAGCATCTTGAGCAAACACTTCTATATTCTCAAAAGTTTCCTTAGTTCTCTTTATATATCCACGAAATATAGGAGTAGCGTCTGATTCATTCAGAAAAAAAGTTACCTCCTTATTCCATAACTGATTATATCCTGCATATTGTAAAGGTAATTTGAATTGTAAAGTAGCCGCAGTCAACCCACCTGTATTTTGATATTCACCTTCCAGATAAGGCACGCTACGCCCTTCTATTAAGACACTAGGAATAATCTGGGCCACTCTCTATTCCCCCCAAAGAAAAAATGTCAGTCATTAAGGCACCGTTATTATCTATAAGAGCTATTTCTTCTACAGTCATTGTAAATACATAATTAAGAACTGCTCGTGGTCCACCCATACCCCGAGTTTCCTCAACATTCTGTATATAACCCCAGAACCTTACCCACGTGCCGTCTTTTTGTTTTTCATCCCAATATACTCTAACGACATCACCCTGAAGCTTACGCACTTTTCTTAAATGGTCATACAAGCTACCCAATGCCGTGGTACTTATTGCAGCAGTGGTCTCATCACCCAATGCCACACTTGAAAATGATATCTGTTGTATCCCTATACCAGTCTGTGTAATGAATACTTTACCCTTTCTAGTAATAGCTTGATAAAAATTACTTGCCCTTCCTATAGAAAGGTCAGAAGTAATCGGAAGCGAATTTAAACTATAAGCTGAGTCGTCTTCCTCCTTTATCAAAGAGGTAAATCCTTCAGTAGCATCAAGTACATTCCATATTTCAGGATTATAGGGAACAGCAGAACCGGTTCGGGTGCCTCCACTAATACTAATAAGGAGAGGATATTTAGAATTACCAGACCACGCAGTTCTTAGAGCGCTACCAATTCCCGTAAGATATGTATCAAACCCATAATCATTAGGGAAAGCAGCCGCTATCCCCGCATCAACGGGATTCTGAATATTAACAGTATGATTATATAATTTACTCGCACCGGGGAAGACCTCATAGAAATTAATGCGCTTCACTATAATCTCCCACTCATCTGATGGAGCAGGTTGAACATAATAAGAACCAGTCTGTCCCCCGAAGTGTACAGTGAGTAAATCCGGTGTCGCTGCATCCCATCCATTACCATAAGAATTGTCTTCATTAGGTGCTGCAACCCACATGTTCTGAAGAGCTACAGGGCCTCCCGCAGCTTCATCATCAGTCACTATTTCAGCTATGTATTTAAAAGAGCCCACGTCATCAGCCGTACCGCAGTCACCCATCGCTCCCGATATCACCCCAGCAGCGCCCGTGAGATTCACACCATAACCATATTGGTCCCAATTATCTGTTAAATCTCTCACACCCACGGTAAATTTAGCTGTTGTAAAATCTGTTGCTACATCAGAAATAGTATTAGAAACCCCCGGTGTCACACCCGCGTAAAGCTCTTCCATCTTAATAGAGCTCCAGTCCAAGGGCATATCAAAAGATACATATCCTGACTTTGTAAAGGAATTAGTGTAAGGAGTATAGGTCTCTTGGCTAGTGTCCCTATATTCTAAAGTCGAGGCAGTCGTGTCCTCAAACTCCAACGGAATCCATTCGCAGGTTTGTTTTACAGTGCCCGAATCTACGACACGCAAATAGGACACGCCCGCTATACTTAAACCTGTCGTATTACTGATATCCCCTGCTGCCCTAGCATAACTACCGCTCCACCATGGTGTACACTGAAAGAATATCTTGTTGGTCTTAGCATCCCATAGGGCAAGGAGATATTCATTAGCATTTCTCTCCTCACCTAGCCAATCTTCATAATCCGCCCTATTCATCCCACTAACAGATACCATACCACTCGCATTAGTGGCATTATTATTGAAGGCGGGCGTGCTATAATCAGCACTGAGGCACCCAGAAGTACCCACACCCATACCGTCAAACTTGGTAGCCTTATTATTAGTATCGAAATTAATGATAGGTGTTATCCTAAATATTGATGTAGCGTTTCCACTGATAGAACTGGTATTATCAGCACTACTTGAAGGCTCAACTGAGTTCCTCACCAGATGATACCGGTCAAAGAAGCGACCAAAATCATCCACTGCGAACTGATTGGTACGTTGAGCTGTCTTTGTAGTACCACTCACATACCACGCTGCCTTAGTATCAGTAGAGCCTGACCCGAAGGGCCATGTATATTCATCTGTACTACCAGTACCACCAGCCTGAGCATATCCCCCTACTCCATCAGAGCGAGGGTTATAAGTATAGTATACGCGCTTATTGGAGGGGGTTTGTCTAGAACCTGTAGTGAATTTTCCTGAAGACAACGCACCATCAGCGTCCCCCCATCGTTCATAAGCAGGACCAAACCAGCTCTTGCCGTTATCATAGAAATAATATTTATTGGAAATATTGGAAGCAGCAGCGCGACTTTGGGAGAAATCCATAGTAATGTAGCGCTTTGTATCCTCCACCGTCTTATAAGGAGAGCCGGGCGACACATAAGTAATAGGGTATATTCGACCATCATCCCTACTCACTGCCACGACGAATATCTTTAGATTATTAAGAGCTGCGTTCTTGGTGTAATCAGTGGCATCACTTCCCGTCAATTTCGGGTTCTTATATTTAACACTAAGCACCCGCCTCACGGAAACAGCAGCATCGCTTTGGTCAATTATACTAAAACTAAACCCTACTAATCCAGTATCGGATGCATCATCCGAAGAGGATGCTGAACCAGTTACAATCACAAGGTCATAACCGGTATCCACCTTTCCATCTGTAAGAGTTGTACCTCCTACGGAAGATACGGCTACAAGGGCCTTTACTTCTATTTCAATACTTCCAGCATAAATCAACTCCGTGTCCGTCAAAGTGGGTGCGACCTGTATATATAGTAAGAGAGGCCCTTCCTTTTCGAAAACTGTATTATCTATACCACTCTTCACAGTCGTATTCTCTACGCGCATTATACCTGTAGCGGCACTATCTGAACCTGTGAAAGGAGGCACATTAGTCGCATCCTGAGTATAAGGAACCAGACTACCAGTGACATTAGCGGCAGTATCAGCTCCGTAATAACGAGAAACAAATCCCTTTGAATTGACCGTCTGGACAATAGGATTAAAAGTTCCATCCTTGTTGTAAGTATGAGTGGCAGTAACACTGGACTTAGGTTCAGTCATCTGTATCCATTGATAGTTAGCCTCCGTTTTCTTATTGGAAGCCCCGTCATCCCAATCCACATAGACCGCTCGCACATCATTATCCTTAAATGCAAACGTCCCAGTGACCTCAGTGTTCACACTCCCACTATCCGCGGGAGTCCACGACAGCGTCATAATGTTGTCGCCCTCCACGATACCTGATTACTGTAAGAGAGTTCCCTTAACGACTTCCCTCTTATATTATGAAAATCACACAGAAACAATCGAGCTGTATGAGTGATTAATGAATCAGAAGCCAAGTTCAAATCCTCTTCACCAGCAGTATTATATATGTATTCTTTGGCGTTCTGGGGGACGTGCAATTCGTGATTATAGAATACTATCTCCTCTATAGTTCCCTCGAACATCTGAGTAGTGGATACCGCAGTGCTTCCCTCAGCATAAGCAGTTCCTATGTATAAATCTTTATCCGCAACCGTCAGCGCAACACAACTATCCGCATAATCCTCCAATACACCATTGACATATAGATGGGCATCTGGCCCTGTACTGCTGCCACTATTATAAGTATAGATGATGTTAAGTGGGGAGCCATCGTTGGGTATAATCGTACTCGAAGTCAGAGTAGTGGTCGCGTGCTTCACTACCACTTTGGGTGCATTAACATTAGCTCCATTAATGTATATACCTATCCCACCAGTGTAGGGAGTCCCACTACCAATTGCATCTTGGCCCTTAGTTAGAATCCATGCATACTGTTGGGCAGTTCCACTCGTAGGAGTGCAGTGCGCCATGATGCTGAATTTCTCTGTCTCAGCTGCGCTACCAAATGGGAAAGAGAAATTTGTCCCACTTTCATGAATAAGATATTGTAGGGTCCCACCACTAACGAAGTGAGGAGCCCATCCTGCTATACCATCCAAATCAGAATAAACGGCCCCAGCAGAACCATCTCCGTTTTGCATAGTATCGCTTGTTCCACTTACTACATCATATAGATTATATGTAGCCAGAGTAGTTAAATCTTGGTCGGGAGGCTCTTCATTGAGAGGTATCCATAGCCGTGCCCCTTCATATTTATTAGCTATACTACCACTATTGAATATCATATATCTATACCAAATGTCATCTTCTTTCTCGTCCCATTCGAACTTAACAGCGTTCAGGTTTTCGGTAGTCAGTTCATATAAGTCAGCGTCCTTCTTCAATAAATCCACAGCTGGTCCCACTCTTAACGTTGGTAAAGCAGGGGGCTCATCTAGATATTCCCAATAGAAACGGGGTACTTTAAGAGTGGTGCTCCCCGTACCAATTCCACTAGCGGCATAAGCAGGACTATAAAGACTGACACTATGGTTAGTAGTTCTATCTTTCATTCTCCAATAGAGGAGGAAAGTGTCGTCTTCCTCTGCTCCATGATTTTCCACAAATTTATTTAAATTAAAATCCACATAAGTATTAGCAATAGTAGTTTTAGTATCTATATTACCACCTTCCGCAGCCGCAGTGTCATAAGGACCATAACCATAATCTTGCGTCAGTTCCAAATCAGTATTAGTATTATCTAAACTTATCTCCCACCCTCTATCAGAGAGACCTGATAGTCCGGGCGTGCCCTCTGACCCCGTATGGTAGCTATATAAAGATTCGTTAAAGGTAGTACCAGTATAGGCAGACAAAGGAGTATCATCAGGAACACCCGAGATAAAACCTACACTACCATAACTTCTCCCCGTAGGTAGCTCGTCATTAGAACCATTTCCATAATCCGGGCCTCCCGAATATATCATAGTCATCCAATATTTAAGAGGAGATATATAAAGCTCCGCAGCAAACCTCTCTTGGAGAAGCCGGTTGCCCGAAGTAGCCGATAATAACACTTTATTAAAAGTAATCAAATCACCATCCACAGCTCCTTCACCAGCAAGCCTTACCCCAGACAAAAGGCACTGTGTCTCATTTGGAGCATAGGCTCTATAGATAACATATTCGTCGTTCTGTAAGGGATTGAAGATAGAATTATCAGCTACGATTAATTGATTGGTATTCAAATCATTTTGCATACCCGCTCCTCCCCATGTTATAATCTTAACAGAAGCTGCGGCGTGTTCTCTCTTGCCCCAATTCCCGTAATCCACAGTAGTATTATCTCCCACATTCCCACTCACATTGAGATAGGCAAATCCTTTCTGAGTGAAAGCGTCTGTGGAAAGGAAAGCATTAGCTCCACTGGCTAAAACAAATGCATTATCAGTCAGGGCAGGACCATCTCTTACATTAAATGCAGCCCCTGAGAGATTATTCTCACTAGCAGGATACCAGTCGGACACAGTTGTCCCACTTGTATAATGAGCCCCCATGAACTGCTGGCCCAAATTATTTATACCATTAGTTACGACGTTGGAAGCCATACTCAACAGACCACCGGCGCCAGTCTCGAAACCGAAAGAATACTGTGGATAATTAAATTGATTTATATTAGGGAAGTCAAGAGTACTGAAATCACTGAAAAGAGAATAACCACTCCCAGCATTATTTATTGTGTAATCCTGTGTAGCCACTGTTTGTGAGGAATCTACCGTAATTTCTGTGGCTGAGGTGTATGCTGTAACCTTTCCTGCGTGTGTTCCATCATCGAAGGTAAAATTTCCACCCACCATGGCACTAGTAAATGTAGTCCCTGTCCCAGCAATAGTAGCAGATGATTGTGATGCTGTACCCGCATCATATTGAGTGGTCAGCGTAGGCATATCATCGGGATTATCCCATCCAAACAGCAGCGCCTGAGAAGGATTCATATTACTATATCCTGCGATATTCTCACTAGATTGAGAAGTACCACTGGCACTATTGAAAGTTACGAGCTGTCTATCATCTTGGTCACCTCCTCCAGCAACTTGGTCAGTCCCACTGATAGTAAACAATGGAGATTCGATACTCGAGGACTTTATTGCCCATGGACCAATCTTCTTGTTGGTAGGAGTGTGGTTGGATACACTCGGGGTGAAGTTCTTGAACGTAATATTGTCGATGTACATATCGACTTCCTGTGCCGTCCCATCGGGAGACATGTCCCCGAAATGGAAATGGGTATCAGCAGGTAGGTAGCCCTCAGCTGAACGTCGAGTATTATCAGACCCTTGTACCCATCGGAAGTTATTAACCCATATAGTCATGTAACGCGGCCAGAGTAACGCCGAATTGCTCTTACTTAATGTATCTCCCTCCGTACCTATTTCATAATCTAGTAGAGTATAAGGTTTCTGAACTCCATCCATTGTATCTGGTGCGCCATGCGCTACGGGTGTAATGGGAAAGGGTATATCAATAAATTTGTATTCTTCTTCATCGGAAGAAGAAGGGTCACTCCCCCCTACACCAGTCTCGAAGACGGCTCTTAGGACAGGGCCTACATTTGCTTTAACCGCAGTAGTAGCAGAAGTCAGCCCCTCGTAGGGAGTTCTACTATATACTGTCTGTGAATTTTGCGCGAGTACATCCCAAAAGAATCTTATCTTAAAGAAAGACCCCATATCAATTTCTTGAAAGAAAGGAGGCGAAGCCCAATCTAAACCAGCCTGATAGGCTGATATCCAGCTTCCCATTCCAAGACGTAAAAGATAATTATCGTCCTGAGTAGTTTCCTCATCAGTGCTAGCAGCAGTCCCTGACCCCACACCTCCATTATCCACACCCGCGAGATACTTGGCAGTGGAAAGACGAACAAATCCTCCACTCTCATATATCTTCCCCTCTTCTACATCCTTAGATGCCCCACTTAAATCATAATATTCCGCTACCGGCAGTGCCTGAACGAACATGTTTTCCTTATTAAAGCTGGGAAAAGTAGAGCCTGTAACGGGGTCTCCTGCGTCCCCCGTGTCGTTATAAACGCTTCCATATGTCTTGAAGAGAAGTCCTCCGACTATACCATCTCGGGTCCTCCCATTTATATAGTAATTATTAAGACCGTAATTTAAAAATTCATCTAGAGTATTGTGTGCTTCAAGAGGTTTATAATTGGAAAAGGTTATAGCTATCGACCTCAAGAGGCTCTCACATTTATTTGCACAATAGTCACCAATTTCCTTCGTAGCAGCAGCAGCACGCATCACCTGACTAGCCCCTGAAGCCTGTGCATATACTATAACCTCGTCTTCTCCATCGTTTGCCATACTGCTAAACGTCGTAGCAGGTACCCCACCATCTTCTGCTTCCTCAGACATTACAAGTATAGTAGGAACATCATTATTAGTAATAGTAGTACCTGCTGGAATATTAGCCCCACTGACCAACATCCCCACCACGATATCAGAGTTCGCTGGAGATACATATAAGTTAGTTTCTCCACTAACAATAGTAATACCACCCGACTCACTATAACTTATGAGAGGGTTCTGCTGTATATTATCTGCACTGTAAGCAGCAGGAAAACCAGTAGTAGCTTTACATCCGTAGAAAACCGTAGGAGGTAGCTGGTCTACCCGCATATCCATTGATATCTCGGGGAAATATGTACGACGGTCACCAGCCTTATTGTTTCCCACATCCGTAATCAAGGGCACTGGTACATTCCAGATACCCAAACGGGCGACTTGTCCATTGACTTCTTCGGTTCTCCCGAACTCTTCTTGGATAGCGATATTACCACTAGCGTGGTCCCATATATGGTTTATGTGGGCCGCATTACCCATATCCTGCCCGTCTGTCTTCGAAAGAGATAAAGTGGAATAGACTAAGGGATTAGTTAAATCAGAACTCCACGGGTTATTAATATTCTTTGTAGTCATTACATCATTGAAAATAGTATTATTAACGGTCTGCCTCTCTTCGTTCTCATCACCGGTAGGAAGGTCTCGTATCTCATCATATTTCACATGTCCGTCTATTTGCCTCCATGAAAATCTTATATCAGGTTCTACACCAACCGTCCTATTTTCCTTTATCTTCATGGGTATCCACTGATAGTCACCATTACCATACAGGAGAGTCCTGATAGGTTTATCATGACGGGAGTTGGTTAAAACCCTCTTCAGATAGACTCTTCCACTACCCCCACTCAAATCCCAAAAGACACTTCTCCCACTGCGTTTAGAAATATCACCCTTTTCCGTCGTATCGAAGGTCCCCCCACTACGACCCCAATCATCCGAATTAGTTACATAACCGGTTAATCTTTTCTTAGCCCTTTTTCTAGTCCAGAAAAATTTATTCTCTAAAATTTCCACACATTCATTATAAAAAAGGTAAGGGCGCCTTCCAATAGCACCCGGCATAGCGACTCGCGTCCAATCCAATTGGGTCGCAGCACCATCAAAATTTTCTTCAGCATAAATATTCCCCTCGTCGGGGACATCAACACTATAAATACTTTCGCCGGGACTAGCTTTTGTGTTACTTAAAAAACTAAGACCCCCCTCACCCACCTTGAAATTCTCCTTGAAGGCATATAAACTAAGGTCCAGCGGCTCTCCCATAGTGGTCACATCGGCGCCACTCACATAAGTTCTCAGATGACCCCCTACCAAATCATATTTACCATTAGTTAAAGGATTCCGAGTATTACCGGAAACCACATGCGTTACAGTGCGGTCCCCCGTGCTGAAATCTAGGGTAGCACCATCTGCTTTTAGTGAAAGGTCAGTATACTCCTCCAAAAGGGGAATCATAGAGCCCGACGGAGGAACATTCTTTATAAAAAATCTATTGGTGCCAACCTTAATCATCCTACCAGACCCCCAAAGGAATCAATACCCAACGACGTATTCCTCATAATCGCCTTCTCTATTATTACTGTATTCTGATTCATTCCTACACCACTGTTAAAATTACCCGCTAATATATTTCGGGTATTATTACTATTTAAGACTTGTCCTCGTTGGCCCGGCACGAAAAGCTCGGGACCCTGCTCTCCTACTAAGTAAGGAGCGCCCGTAGCCATTCCCCCATGCGCCATAGGAGAAACATATCCTCCTGCCTGACGACCTTGTCTCCAATCTATTATCTTCTTGATTGCCCATATTCCTGCTATTGCTGCACCGATACCAGCCATGACTCCAAATACACGAAGCAATACCATTCCAGCAGCACCTACATCAGTAAGGGCTTTACCAAAACCAATCCATTTAATTGTAGCATGCGGAAGCATAGCTCCAATTATCTTTAAATAAATGAATGCTTGTAAAAGTTCGGGTCCTAAAAATTTCAGCACCTTAAGTATGACATATATAGGCGTCACGAGCAATACAAGCATATCTCTACTAATCAATCCTTCTTTGATTAATTGTCTTATAACAGTAATCGCTTCGCCTATCAAATCAGTCATGACCTTTATACCATTTATGGCTACATTCTGTATCTCGAGACCAAAGACAGTCAACACTTGCTTACCGTCAACTTCTTCTATAAGTAGATTCCTCAAAGATGTCACCAATCCGACAACAGCCTTATGAAATCCATTGATAAATTCAGTCCCTTCATAAGAGGCATCCCGAAGGGCAAAAATAGCGAATACATTATTCTTCATAATCTGCCACTGGGCCGATAATGATTCATTTTGAATCTTGACCATGTTATCCAGTTCCCCACCTGCATTCTTGGTCCTCTCAACGGCATCGGTAAATTCGTCCGAAGCCTGAACCAAGTGGATAAACGCCGTCGCACCACGCACATTCAATTCGTCAATCAAAGTAACCAACAGCTCCGTATTATTAATATCTTCTCCCACGGCAGCAGCGAACTGAGCAGCTATCTCGGTCAACTGTATCATCTCCCCCTCAGAATTAAGAATCTCCACACCAAGCTTACGGAATCCAGCCTCAGCGTCCATTGCGCTCTCAGCAAACTCCGAGAGTGCCTGTCTGAGACCCCTACCAGCTATACCAGCCTCTAAAGCTCTATTAGTCAAGACCTGTAAAGCCCCTAACAACTGGTCTAAGGTCTGCCCTGTAGAGGTAAAGAAGGGCAAAGCGAAC
>Ga0098034_1000811_pt1 | contig 12309 bp, 13 predicted proteins | sample 2_EtaG_FD_77062 | JGI IMG/M metagenome (GOLD analysis project Ga0098034, IMG submission 77062) | Marine viral communities from the Subarctic Pacific Ocean - 2_ETSP_OMZ_AT15125 metaG | ecosystem: Environmental > Aquatic > Marine > Oceanic | place: Pacific Ocean | collected 2015-01-07
TAAGCGTATTTATTGGAAGCAAATTTAGCCATTATGTAACCTGTATCGAACTTGCAGTAGGCACAAGTTGAAGACTTGATCTATCACGATCTTCGGTTGCTGCTCTAAAGAAGTCTTCTTCATAAGCCGTTTTTAAATCAGCCATGCGCTTAGGTGCGCGTTTCACGGCTATGGAAAAGGCCAGCCCAGAAACAAGGCTTGGCAAAAACCTGAAAGGTACTTCCATGGTATCTACAGAGGCGTCCGCATCATCTATACGAACTAAACGGTAATAGATCAATGCGTCAGTTGAATTTTCTGGAACAGGCCAAATTGTTACAGTAGGTGTGATTAATCGATCCACAAAAAATTGCGTTGCTCTTGCTTGATCGTCTTTATCTGGAATCGCAAGATAATCGCTCCGACTAATCCGATTCACAGCAATATCAGAACCAGAACGACGAACAACCATATCCAAAATATCAATGGTATTTTGCACGTCGTCCAAAGACGGATCAGCCGATATTGTCGTAGTCGCACCACTACTAGATCCTGTTATTGTTTCACTTGCAGTAAAGGCACCACTAGGTACAGTCAACGTAAGCGTGGTGCCGCTGGGCTTTGTTATAATTTTCGCTGTCGTACTGCTGCTGGAACCCGTTATGGTTTCACCAACAGATAAGCTACTAGAATCACCTACTGTTGCGGTTATAGTTCCAACGGGATATGTGTCAACGGCTGAAGAGCTTGAAAGCTGGGCTAACGTTTGTGTAACTTGCCTCACGGTCCATAAGTTGATGCCCCGGTTAGCCCAGTCTGCCAGCATAAGATTAAGTGATCTACGTGCAGTAACCGCATCATAACCTGTGCGCGATTCTAAACCGCAACGTTCAAATGCTTCCTCTATGATCTCGGCAACATTGAGATCAAAATTGGCAGATCCCGATATGGCCATTTATTTTAGTCCTGCGCGTCTTACATCCCCGGCGGTTAAACGACCTCCAGGTTCTTTTCTTTGCGCCTTTTTATAAGGACTGCCACCACTTACATCCCTAGCGGTTAAACGACCTCCAGGTTCTTTTCTTTGCGCCTTTTGAACAGGGCCACCATGACTATATCCCACTGGTTGTCCTATGTCTCTCAAACCGTCTTTCGTTAAACGGGGTACTGTTATTGGTTGATCTGGCATCACACTTACTTCTGGTGTGTCTACCGTACCACCATACTTATATCCCTTGCGCTTCTTAACCTTGCCGCCTTTCCCAAGATGTTGGACACCGTCCTTGGGATCGCCGTATTTATTTTTTCCTGGTCCACCTTTCATAACGATCTCCTATCTAAGCTTGAAATACAGTAGCCGTAGTAAACGTGCTCTGCGTATATTGAATGTAGATACCCGCCGTAAACAAAACGCCCTCAGCAGGGATACTTACATCATCCAATACGGTTGCACTCGCAACCGTAGAAAGCTGCATGGTGGTTGTTCCCGTAGGCGAAGTAGTTGGAAATACCAAGGTGCCCGCAGTAGCGGAATTCATTATGCGAATGCCCTTCAACCGCGACCTACCTGCAAATACCACATCTGCCGCAGAATTATTTATACCGGCAGAAACATTGCCCGCACTTGCTCCATCGATAGCGATTTGGGTAACTGTTTTAAAGTGTTTGCTACCCGTAGCCGTACCCGCATTCGCCCCGGTAATTTCTTCCGTTTGAGCATCGCCATTTACATCAGTTCCGGTTACCGTAAACGTGTCTCCAGAATCATCGCCCGCAGATAAAATTGTAATAATTCTACCTGAATCAAATGTAGCAGAACCACCTGATGTTAATGCTCCACCAAGCGTTAAATCTCCAGCACCGCCTAATGTGTCCGCTGCAGATATACCATCTGCATCCAAGGCTTGTGTATCGGCTGTTATAAATACCGCCTTTGCGTCACTTCCACTAATGTATGTCGCCATCGCGATTCTCCTGTTGGAGTTCCTGTGCTTTTGACAAGGGTAAAATGATCATTGGATCATCTTTACCCCGTATTACAACAGGCGGATCTTCTAGTCTATGGTACCCATAGAATCTTTCTGTTGCAGGTTTATTAGCATCAAACATTGTAGTTGTCATTGCAACCTCAACATTGATACCACGCTCCTCGGCCTTAGACAATAAATACTCACAACAAGCGCGCCCTTCTTCAGCAAACTGTCTTAAATGCACATACCCAAAATCAGCACCATACATCATTATACTTTCAGGTTTTGCGCATATGGCAAAAGCTATAGCAAAAGCGACAGTGTTATTCAGGTATGAAGTTTTAAGAGTACTACATACTTCCTGCAGAGGATAAAGAACAGCCCCGGGAACCCTATCATCTAAAACGCAAGTGTAAATAGGCCCCGAATGAGTCGGGAGCCATTTACGCATTCCAGGAGTCATAGAACCTGCATCTTCGGTATCTAAAAATCGTGAAGGCGGGTCAAGCATGAAGACTCTATCATGATATATAACGCCGCCCATAGAATTCACGGCCCATACCTCATCTGCAAAAATAGAGGAATCACCGTTAGATGCAGAGGATTTGGTAAATTCGGCGTGGCTATTGCCCATTGCGACAATAGCCACGCGCTTCCCTGAAAGATCAGGGATTATAGACTCATCCTTACCGTTTGTTCGCATCAGGTATAGACTTATTCAGAGATAAGCCGACTAATGGCTTGCGAATGTACTTTCAAAGCTTTAGCTGATCCAGCACCCGTTTCCACACCAATATACGGAATAAGATCAACATCATTGGTTAAGGCTGCGGTTCTAGCGGTTCCAGTAGTTACGGCAGTTCCACCTGTACTCCCCGAAGTTGTCGTGACGTTGTACTGAATACCATCGACATATATGGCAGCTTGTCTGCTGCTATTAATATCAATTTTCAGATGATACTGGGTGTCCGCCGCTACAGTAATAGGCAACGCACTGATAAAATCAGTACCGCCAATGCTGTGTACAAAGTGCAATAAAGTGAAGTCCGTAAAAGCTTCACTATTAGTAGCGTCTGTTTGAAACTTAAAGAACGCCTGATCAGCGTCAGTAGCAATCAATTGATCATTGGTTAACTTTAAGCCTTGCCAAAGTTTAATGTCGGCAATAGACGCTGCCGTAGTAACAACACATTCCCAAATAACTGAGTTTTCAGTACCCCAGGGAACAGTCTGCCAAGATGTTTGATTGGTATCAAGATGAGGGGCTATAATGGCCTGATTTTGATCCGTTCCAGCAGTAGTGATGATAATACCGGCTCGTGTGGTATCAAACGTGCACAAAGCAGTTGTCATGCTCGTGCCAAGAACCTCAAAGTCCTTGTTGGCAACTTTTTCAGCAAGACGAATAGCCGTGTTTGCAGCCGCCGTAGCGTCTGCATCAGAAAAGGCCGTATTCAAAACTGCATTAAGTGCAGGACGCCGCTTCCAATACTCTTGGAGATAATAGCGCCGAATATCTTTGTTTGCAGAAGAATGAAGGGAAGAATCGGTTACATTGCCCGTGGTCGTATTTTTGTTGGCTATAACAAAGCCGTTTTCCGAACGAACCGGACCAGAGAAAGTTGTGTTAGCCATGTGGCTACCTCCTTACAAAGGTTTTTGCCCTAGAGTCTTAGTAAGCGTCTGCTGGGCCAGTCGCTAGGGCTATGAGTCCCAGAAAAATGGGGGAGGGTTTCCCCTCCCCCACATATACTACGCTCCTGGAGAACCGTAAAGGCCCCGCCAGTCAGACCAACCGAAGCTGTAACGCTCACGTGATTTGTAACGAACGTTTCCGGTGTCAAAGTCACCTTCCATGTTGTTACGCAACGCTGCGCGCTCAAACATCTTCAGGCCGTTGGGTGCATCGGTTTTAACGAACCATGCATCCGTGTCCGTAAGGAAATGATTAACGGCATAACCCTCTGGCAGCATACCCATGCTACGCAAAGCATTGACGTCGTTATCCGCCGTTCCTACCCGATACGGAGTTGCCAAAAGGCGCTCCGCTACGAATTGAAGCTGTGGCGGAATAATCAATTTCCGACCCATGATAGCAGTCTTGAGACCACGCTCGTCTTTGAAGTTAGTTGAGATGTTAATCATCGCATCTTCAAGACTAGTCTCGTTCAGATCTGCAGCGGTGGTTGGCTCATTTGCGAGCGTTCCCGCGCTTACCGTTGGATGGGCCGTATCCAAAAGAGGTTGGCCGTCACCACCAGTAAAGCTGGAAGAAAACGCATTGTTAAGAGTATTAGCACCCTTAACCTGTTTCGTATGAGCCATGCTACGTGCGAGAGCCTTCGTATACCGCGTAGAAAGACGGTCATAGAGATTATCTTCTACCGCCTCTTCCGTGATAGAAAACGCCAACGCAATGGTTTCATGCGTATACCTCGCCGTAAAGGTTTCCTGCGCCGTGTCAAACGCCACAGCAGACCCTTCAGCTTTGGTTTGCGCCGCACCAAACCCCGAGAGCATCACTTCTTCTTCGAAAGCCTTATCTGAAGTTTCGATATCGAAGATTTCGCGATGTTCTTGGTCATAGCGATCGTATTCAAGGCCGAACAGGGCATGTAGCCCTGGCTCTAGTTCCTTGACTAATTGTGCACGACTAATAGCCATAGTTTAGTCCCCCTATGTTCCAGTAGTCGTTTTGTAGGCATGCTCGTTAAAGAACACATACCAATTAGCGTTTGCCGAACTGACATCGCTATTGTCTGGATCTTTACTCAAGCCCACAATACGCATCTGCGCGGTACCGGATCCAGCACTAGCCGCAAGTTCAGTAGTCGACTGACCAGTGATTGTACTACCACTAACACCTGCTGTATCAGCGTTTCCGCCAATATCTGTAATTGCAAGTGTACCAGCACACTGAATTTCAAAAGTCATATCTGGATCATCATAAATGAAGGCAACAATATCCGAGGCAGCAATGCTACCTGGATAAGTGTTACTCCACGTTGGTTTAGACGTTGTTGGGTCAGTATAAAAACAACCGTTAAACACGCCCAATGAATCAGTGGCAGTAGCAGTGCCGATGATAACCGAACCACTGGTAGCCATAATTACCACAGACCCTTGAAAGATTGGTCCCGTAGCACCCGAGGCAATTCGATATTCATTAGTTGCGTTGTTAAACGGCATACTCCCCAACTGACGAACGGGCCTAAGCCCAAAAGCTCCATCAACGTTTGCCATTGCTGGAAATCTCCTCGATCAGAAGGTTAAAAGATTTGATGTCCATAATTTATTCATTATTACGGCCACCAAAAGTGACGTTCGAATGCCGTTCCTTACTAATCGGCATCGATGGATGTTGTTCCCTCATCAGATCATTATCAACCGCGTCCATCTGACCTTGAGTTTCATCCTCAAAGTAAGTTTCACGACTGACCGCAAGTTCCTCTGGAACTCGTGCGAGCAACAAACCACCTACCCCAATGACTCCAGCATATTTGCCTTCCTCAACAACGGTAGTGTTCCACCCCGGATATTCGTCTGCTCGCACTAAATCATAACCATTGTTTAGGCGACCAGAAATATTTTTCCGATCATCAGCACCCACAAATTCAGAACGAATCCACCGATGTCTAAATCCTTCGGGCGGTGGGGGCGCATCTAATGCAGATGGCGGCTTGTAGAATTTAGGTTTTTCCTTCTTAACACGGGTATCTTCACTTCTGGGGGTTTTATCAACCATCAATATACCTCCTAAACTCGCTGTTCTTCAAGTTTAAGTTTTTGCGCAGCGTACTGTTTCTCGCTTATCCCGAGACGTTTAGCGATATCTCGTTCACTGCTAGTAAGACGCACACTGGTTGAGCGCCCAGATTTTTGCTTCCTGGTAGCAGGAGCAACCGACTGAGCGGGGCGGTTTTCACTGGGTTGACGAGTCCCATTAAATTTATGGGGGAACGCATCCTTCATACGGCGGTCAACTTCAGCGTAATAAGCTTCTTCAGTTCCTTTGTACCCTTCTGCTTCAGTTAGGGTACGGTGAAAACCTAAAGCCGCATAGGTCATGGCTTCATCTTCACCAAACCAAGAATTATTTTCAAACCAATCTTCAGCTTTTGGATCTTTTTGTGCAACAATAGGAGGCTCTGCTGCTTGAGGAGTAGCCGCAGGGGCATTTTCTTGTTTCTGTTGTTGTTGCGCTTGTTGCGCTTTTTGCAACTGCGCCGCCCACGAAACTCGCTCTTTTTGAGCCGCAAGTGTTGCTAATGCCTCTTGCGTTTCCACTAACGCATCAACATCACCAGAATCATAAGCTTCCTTATATCTGGCTTTGGCTTCTGTTATTTGACTGTCAATACGTGTGCTGAATTCGCTGCGATAACCTTTATCAAGGTTGTTTATTCGGCTGCTAAGATCTTTATTTGTTTCCTGCAGTCCTCGGGCATAATCTAACGCCGCAGTTTCTCGTCTTTCAGCCTCATGATATCGGTTGGTAAGTTTATCAATGCGTTTTTTAACTTTTTCGCTATAGTCCTCATGCTCCGAACTATCGCTCGCTGCCACAGGTCTATCGTCGCCAGCATCGATATTAGATCCATCCGAAGATAATACGTTTTCCTCATCAAGAATGACATCCACATCTCCCTCGTCTTCTTGTGAGTCAACTTGTGACTGAGTATTCTGTTCTGTGTCAATACTACTCATTTTCCCTCACTTTCTAAACATGAGCAATGTCATCGGGGTCGAGAATCGTGGCCAAAATTTCGTCATCATTTAAAAGTCTCAATTCAGCTCCTTCGATTTTAAACCGACCTCCCGCATACCTACCAATTACCACCCAATCTTTTTCTTTGCAATAGGGTTGTGAATATTTATCTGAATCTGCATAACAATCAGGACCAAGTTTTAAAACATAACAGACCACCGTGGCGAGGGCATTTCGGTCTCTTGTTTCATCGGTTAAGATGATACCACCTTCCGTTTTTGCTTTCCCTTTATACGGCATAACCAAAACACGGTATCCTGTGGGGGTCGGCAAACGCTCCATGGCTGTTTTATCAAGCAACTCTGGATCCAATACACGGTTTTCTTCCGAAGTATACGCTAACGCTAAACTGCCTTGAGCTTCTAAATTTTGTTTTCCTTCAGTCTTCATCATAGTCTCCTGCCTTACTCCTAAGTTCCACAATATACTGTTCAATAAAGGTTAATCCCCGCACTTCCCCCACTGCAGAACGATAATCTTCATAATTGGTAAAACTACCCGCCATCATGCCCTCTTGTAGTTCATCAAGGCGTTCACGAATAAGTCTTACAATTTTAGAAGTGGCGTATGAAATATCGTCCATAATTATCGCTTTTTTACTCGTTTTGTGGTTTTCTTTTTTGGTTGGAGTTTACCACCATACTTCTTTGCCCACTTCTTGAAAACCTTTGGTTTCTTGGCGGCTAAATATCGCCGTTGTTTTTCTGACTTGAAGGGCATTAATTAGCTCGTGCTCTATCCTGTTTTAATTTTGCAACCGCAAGACGGCCCTGCATTTCAGTCTTATCTTCATCGGCGTCTAATTTAGCTGCTGCAATCTGACCTCGCATTTCAGCTATGTCTTCCTGAGAATCAATTTTCTCTCGTGCTATTTTATTGCGATCTATATTTTCCTTCTGATCCAATTTTAACCGTTCTTCATCATCCTGTGCCTTGCGGTATAAATCAGCTTCCTTAATACGCAGCTCTTGGCGACGTAGTTCAACCAAAGGATCTTCATTTTCCCCTGTAGCCGCCATAATTTCAGTGGTGATTTGTGCTATTAATTCAGATACACGGTTTTCTGCATCTGCCATTAATTGCTGCTGCTGCGGTTGGTCTAATTGCACACCTTGCGCCTGTGCTTGCTGAATCTGGGGTTCAAGTTCTTGGGTCACTATTTGCCTCGCCTGCATACTAATATGCTGTGCCACATGACCCGTTAATGAACCCATAACCATAGGAGCAGCCATAACAATAGGCGTTTTCAGCATGGCCATATGCGCAACAATGTGCGCCTGATGATTTTGTTCCATAAACGCTTCAATTGGCTGATTGCTTAAAACGTTCCGGTTTTCCTCAGAAGCATCTATTGGTTGTGGATCTTTAGGAGGCGGCAAAATAAGATCAACATCCTTTACCCCTAAAGCCTCATACATGCGCCGATACGCTTCATACATATTGTGCATCTCAGGGGCAGCTTGCGCCAACTGTAGTTGCATCTGCGCCAGCATGGCACGTTGACTACTGCTAAAGATGTTAGGGTCACTAACGGGTATGATGTCTACACGATCATCAAAATCAGAAGCCTTAACATTCCTTTCAGCACCAATCGTGTCATATGGGTATTCAGGAGGTAGATAATCTGCAAATACAGCAGCTAATAATTTTAATTCTAATCGCTGTGCATGATGCAGTCGCTTATGAATACCAGACATGACCTTGGTACCACGCTCCAATAGCGCCATGGTAGTACCAACAGGCATTTCACGGTTTAACCCATTTTCAGAAATGGGCAATTCCGAAATGGCACTAAACCTTTGTCCTGATTGTATGATCAAGCCAAGTAATTGGAATAATGTTGCACTTGGCTCTTTATACGGTAGAGGCAACAAAGAATCACGCAGATTACCACCAGGACTATCCACATCGCGAAACTCGCCAGGAGCCAAAGGCTCATCATCATCACGTATGCGAATACCGCGAGCCTTGAAGCCAGCGGGGAGATTAGCCAGTGTGCCTGCATCAATCAACTGCCGTAGAATTGAAGTTGCCGAACGGCTTAATCCACCAATCATATGGATTAAACCAAAACCATAATACCCTAACCCAGGAAGAAACTTGAAATGCACAAAATACTGTTTCTTCGCCATTAACGGATCTTCTGGCCCCCAGTTTCGGCGTATGGCCAAAACCTCACCTGAATTTTCATCTACCGTTACAATATAAGGGAGTCGTACCCCGGTGGGTTCACCTGCTTCATCAGTATCCTCATAACCTAAAAGGTCTAAATCAACATGGCATTCCAACAAGATGTATTCTTCGTCATGCCCTCCAGGTCGCTCACCCTGCAATTCATCAACCTTTGATTGCGAGTCTGAAGCCGTTATAGTTTCTGGATATACTGATATATCCCTATAGAATCCATTCACCTGCATTTTGCGCAAATCATTTACCTGCATATGCACAACATGCGTGATGCGTTCGGCACTTTGTAGATTTGTCGTTGTGTAAGGAACTACTAAATCTTCACAAGCAACAAACTTGCTGACTGCCCGCTGCATGGATTCATCATAATAAACTTTTTTGAAAGCAGAACCCGCTAATGGAAGATAAAACAATAATTGATCCATATCCGGATCATATTCTTCCATCACATCAGTAATCTGATAATTCATGTACTGCTTTACACGCTGGGCTTGTTTTTCAGCCTCAGGGGATATGGCACCTACAATCTGGGTTCGTACAGGGCCATCAGGGGGCAAAAGTTCCTTATACGCTTGCGCCTGAAACTGCACCACACTTTCCGCCAGTAATGGGTGCGAAATACCACTAGCTCCCCTAAAAGGCTGTTCGCGTTCTTCATATTTAAAGCCTAAAAGATCTAACCCTTCAACATAGGCCATTTCCCAATCTTTTCGGCTCTGTTTGTCTTCTTTATAAAAGCCAATTAGATCATTTCCAAGCTTGGTCAATTCACCTGGATTTACTGAATCTGCAAGGTTAGCAAAAAAATCACCGGAATCATCAGGCATCATGGCGGATGCGTCAAAATCAACAACCACGCCGCCCTCATCATCCTCAGTAATAGATACATCATCGGATAGAATCTCATCATCCGAGGGGACATCTATAATATTTTCAGACAAAAACTCTTCATCAACAACCGCAGCAGGATCACCTGTAAGGCGTTTATCTACAACCATCAGTAATATTCCCTTGGACGCATGAAGCTACGGGGAGCAGTGTCCTCATAATCGTCGGGGTGATTAACAAATCCTCCCTGGCGAAAACGCAACAACGCCTGAACGGTACTATCTACCAAATCATCGTGCTCACCTAGAGGAAACGCTGCACATTCTTCAATTAATTCATCAGCAAAACTTTTTTCCGGTGCCCACACCATACCCGATTCTACTAACGGCGCAACAGCATTAACACGAGTCACCTTATCATTTCCACGGGTGGGGGTATAGGTAGAAACGGGAATTCCCGTCTGACGTAATTCATACGTTAACGGTAAACCACTAGCTTTTGCTTCAATTACCACGTTATCTGGATCCCATTGCTTGTATTGTTCATGGGCCACACGTTTCAATTCCGGAAATTCCCAACGACCCTTTATACTATCAAGCAAAATGATGTGAAAAGTTTCATCCTCGTTCGGTTTAAACACTCCCCAAGTGGTAATTGCGCTATAATCAGCGGTTTCCTTAGCACTAAACGCTGTATCGTAGCTTTGAATGATATATTCTAGTCCAGGAACAGTTTCTCGCTCCCAACGTTTCCACCATTCACGTTTAATTAAGCTGCCTTCTTCGGCAGTTGGGTTTTGCATCCATTGAGCGTTCCATTTACTCACGCTCAAACTAGCTTTTACCCCTAATAATTCATCCACTTTCCAGTATTCTGGCCAGACAGCCTCTTCATTTGGCATAATGGCGGGAAACTCCACAATTTCCCACCTATCGGACATATCATCCGATGCCTGAGCCTTAATGAGCTGTCCTGTTAGGTCTTTTACCGACCAACGTGTCATCACCAGGATAATGGCCCCTCCCGGTTGCAGACGTTGCCGTGGTCCAGATGTGTACCATTCGTACGCATTATCCATGGCGTTGGGGCTAAGTGCATCTTGTTCACTATGGGGGTCATCAATAATCAGCAAATCAGCACCACGACCCGTAATTGCACCCCCCACACCCGAGGCGTAGTATTCACCGCCCTCATTTGTCTCCCAACGTCCGGCTGCTTTGGTATCTGCGCGCAGTTTTGTTTGCGGGAACACACGCTCATAATCCGCGCTATCCATAAGGTTACGCATTTTACGACCAAACCGCACAGCCAATTCACCTGTATGCGTGGTTTGAATAATCTTCAAGTCAGGTTTACGACCAATTAACCATGCCGGAAACAAGTAGCTGGCAAATTCTGACTTAGTGTGGCGCGGCGGCATGTTGACAATAAGCCGTTTCAACTTGCCTTCAGCTACAGCCTGAAATTTCTTAGCAATTATGCGATGGTGTTCCCCTTCAATGAAGTTTGGCCAAACCAAACGCACAAATTCAAGGAATTCTTCCTGGCATTTATCCTGGTCTTTTAAGGATTCTAAACGATCCGCAAGCAGAAAGTATTCATTCAATACCTCCTTTGGTACCTGCTCAACGTTTAAATCCATTTACACAATTCCTGCAAACGGTAATTGCCCTGTTTGCTGCAATAAAAGCCGTGCATCCTGCTCCGAGAATACCGGGGGCAAGTTAACTGGACTAAAAGATTGTGTGGGGGGTGCAACAGGAGGCGGTAAAGCAGGACTTGGTATTCGAGGCAAAGCAGCATCTGCCGTATCTTCCTCTTCCTCCGTAGTCGTCTGATCCGGTAATGTGGTTGTGGGAGGAGTCAGCAAAGCTGTCAATTCTTCCTCAGAAGGTCCACCAATTTCTCCTGGATCCTCGCCCCCTATTGCTGGATCCTCGGATTCCCCGAAAAAATCAGTTACGGTCTCGGCAATACTACCTCTCCCAGGTTCCGTAAGGCCAAGTGCGGGTGCCATGCCTCGGCCTTCGAGCGCTCCAGCAACCGTACCCAATGCTGCCCCTGCGGGGCCTATCAATCCGGTAAGGCCAAACATAGCGTTCGTTAAACTTGGGTTTAAACGTCCTGCAATTAGGCTGGCTCTAACCGACCCCTGTGATAGTCCCGTTGGGTCGTTAATCGCAAATCCTATGGCGGGGTTTGCACTTCCCCTATTCATGGCCAACGCATCTATCACATCTTGTACGGAGTTTAAGCCCAACTCTGAATTAACGCCCAAACCAACAGAGGGGCTTCCAGACCCTTGACCACCTCCCGAAATTGCTTGCCCCATGACGGCTGCTGCTTGATCTACGGTTATATCGTTGTTGGTAACCGCTGCTTGTACTGCCTGTGCATTGATCCCTTGCTGGTTCCCCAACGTATCGTCGATGTTATCAGTCAGAGCCTGGGAAGCCGCAGCACTAGCATTATCAATCATACTCTGTATCGCGGCTATTTGGCTTGGGGTACCTTCCACTGTAGTGCCGTCGTTTAGTTCAACGCTGGTGGGGGAAGTAAAGCTTACCTGATCTTCCA
>Ga0098034_1000813_pt1 | contig 12285 bp, 18 predicted proteins | sample 2_EtaG_FD_77062 | JGI IMG/M metagenome (GOLD analysis project Ga0098034, IMG submission 77062) | Marine viral communities from the Subarctic Pacific Ocean - 2_ETSP_OMZ_AT15125 metaG | ecosystem: Environmental > Aquatic > Marine > Oceanic | place: Pacific Ocean | collected 2015-01-07
TATTTTCTGCTATCAACCTTTGTTTCAAATTAGAGTGAATCCTAGAAAGCATTAGTGAACCTTGTCATCTTTATCCCTTAATAACTGGTTGGCATCTGCAATATCTGCGGCATCCTCTGCCCATTTAATGTCAAAGGTCCTGTCTTCTACAACAACAGTATGTTTAGGCGACCATCCGGCCTGCGTCTTTAACCAAAAGGTTGTCATACTGGGAGATTCTCCACTAACAGCCATTTCATAGGCAACACCTGCAACTCTGGCTGTACGCTTTTCCTTTCCTACCAATAAATTGTGGGAATAGTATTTAGTAAGGGTAGCATTAGAGATACCCATAATCTTGGCAATAGTATGCTGGTCCAGTCCTATACAGACCATCTCTTCTACCTTAGAATAGTCGTCATCTGTAGGTTTATATGTCTGTCCACGCTTGATCCGGGACTTTTTGCCCCCAGCTGCCTTGGAAGCTGCGGACAAGCCGCCACTGGGCCTGCCTCTTTTGCGTTCCATCTTAATTACAGCGTCCGCAGGCACTATTCCTTTAGCCGATGCTACCGCATAGCGTACTTCTTCTTCCAAATCTTTCTCTAATTGCTTTAATTCTTCTTCAGAATCTAGTGTTACTTCACCTTTTTGAGCCATATTGTTGTTATACCCTAAAATAAATATTGTTTCCGAGGAAACTTAGCTTTATACCTAGAATACCCTAAAGAGTTTTTAAATAAATAAATCAATAAGATGTTACTTTAGTAATTTCTAGGCTTGCTTGCCTGTTTCTGCGAAAAATAAACAATATTATACCATATAAGTATAGCATTCATATACTTTTTTTACAAAAAATATATATATTATTGTCCCGGAATGAAAAATAATAATTTTGTATAGAGGTGGGTTTCCCCCGATGTGTTTTTTTTTCAAAAAGGTAGCCCCCCCCGAATACCCGACTATTTTAGTAGGTCATTCCAGGTAGGGGATAAAGCCGAAGGACTGGCGAGGGATAAAGCCGAGATTGTTCAAGAATAAAAATCTCGGAAATTTCCGAGTTTTGAAAGTTTGCGAGATACAAATAATAAGATTTATATTAATAAACTTTGACAGCGTGGTTTTATTCTTTGTTCGATTGACTCGGAAATGTCTAGCAATTGATCAATTCAATTAGTACAAATAAAGATTGTGTTATTGTCTTATCTATGAGATAATTCATATTGAATTGGGGCTTTTCCCTTTTCGCAATAAAAATAAAAGGAAACTATGAAAAAATCTAGTAAGACAATTAAGCCAAAGCAAACTGGCAAAAATGGTGTTATGACAATTGAGTCTTTTCAAGACATACCGCAAGTAATTACAAAGCAAGAAAAGAAAACAATTGAATTGGAAGCGGGTAATGTACCGAATCCACATAACACAATATCGGACGCTAAGACCGAGTTAAAAAACTTGAGTCAAAGAGGCCAAGATTATATTAAAAACATAATCAAGGGTTCTAAGTCTTTAGCAATCGGTCAAGGTATTCTAATTGACACTCTTGACTTAAATAACCGCCAGGGTAGTTTAAGTAAGAAAGGCAAAGCGGAAATTATTGAATGGTCGCAATGCTTGAAAAACTTGAGTGGCGGTATTGATACAAGTGAGTATTTTCTTGCTAATCAATCCTTGTCAAAGCAAGTCAAGAATGTCCAAGAGAAGCAAGGCAAAAACAAAGACAATCCCTTAAAAAGGAAGGAAATGTTTAAACTCTTGGAAGTAGGCAAGAATATGTCTAAAAGTGTCAAAGCGGTTCAAATTGACACCGCTAGAGAAGTTAGCCAAGAAGCGAAAGAAAAGAGGCGCATCGCTGAAGAAAACAAAGCGAAAAAAGAAGCGGACGCTATTTTTGACTCTCATTGTGATTGGTTTAACTCAATGTCAATTGACGAATTTGACGCTAGACTTAAGGAAAGAAAAATCTTCCAGCGTAAGTTTGTCAAGTCTTTGACTAAGTAAACCGCAACACTTATCCCCGCCCTAAAAAGCGGGGATTTTTTACGCCTATTGAAAACCAAAAAAGCTGCACACACCAAGCCCCATAAATACTCTAAATCAAGACTTTTTAATAGTGCTGTATATTGGTATCACTTTGTCAAAAAGTCTTAAAAATGAGTATCTCTTGCCCTTTTGAGCCAACACCCGCCCCGCCAATAATTATTTTAAATACCTACTTTTTTTATTGCTTATTTTCTAGAAAAGAGTAAAATAGAGGTATGAGTAGAGAATCGTCTAGGATAAAGCAGGATAAGGCGAGATATGAGAACTCGGAATTTTCCGAGTTTTTTTATAGGGGAATGCGGGTAAAATACCCCTACCCTTACTATTACTATGGATAAGAAGTCCCCTATAATCGAGGATTTCGAGTCCGTTTTTTTAAAAATCTTACGAAAAGGAGGATTATGAATATAAAGAATAACCTTAGTGTACCGATACACACACTTAAGGCAGCTAAGAGTATTGTTGGCGGGTGGACTGTTACCAGTAAGATGCCGACAATTTCTTATTCGCTACCAGCAGAGGAATGTAAAACTGGTTCTAAATTGAGAGAGATTAAGGATACAGTTTGCTCTGATTGTTACGCTATGAAAGGTAACTATGTTAGGTATAGAAAGGCTATTAAACCAGCGATGTATAAGAGATTAAGAAGTATTAATAATCCAAGTTGGGTTGATGCTATGGTATATATAATGAAGAATCAGAAATCTGTTGTAAACAGTGGCGTGTTTAGGTGGCACGATAGTGGGGATATACAAAGCCCTGATCATTTGGATAAGATAATAAGAATTGCTATCGCTACTCCAGATATAAGGCATTGGCTACCCACCAAAGAAAGCAACTGGATACAAAAGTACAACAAACATATCCCGAAAAACTTGGTGATAAGATTGAGTGGTACTTTTGTTGATGGTAAAATACCGATATGGAGATGTAACACAAGCACTGTCGTTACGGATAAGGATGAGGCAACGTGCCGAGCCTTTGAGAATGATGGTAAATGTGGCGATTGTCGGCAATGCTGGGATGCAGCAATTAAGAATGTTGCATATTTTAAACATTAATATAAGGAGTAGTTATGAAACTACAAATACCTACTGCGGAGTGTACACCTGTGCACTTTGAACGCTTGATAAGGGAGCGTAATGGTAGGTTTATAGGTGTATGGAGTAAGACTAAGAAAGGATTAAGGTTCTTTCACTGTCGTACTGGAGTACACTTCGGTAAACACCTCAAGGCAAATCCGAATGACGCATATGGTTTACCATATATATGCGTATGGGATTTGAAGATGAAGAAATACCGTACTATAAACCTATCAGAGATAAGAACTGTGTGCTGCGATGGTAAACATTACAGAAGTACAGAGTTTTCTGATAAAGAGATTGAAGATGTGCTGAGTTTTCAGTATGATACTCCGTTCTACTTCAGATTCTTTAATAAAATTACTGCTAGAATGAAGTAAGGAGATAGTATGAGTTTAGATTACAGTGATATATACGAACTCGGAGTAGAATCCGATTGCTGTGGTGCTAGTGTTGTATGGGTAGATTTATGTGCCGAATGTATGGAACACTGCACTCCAGTAGAATTAGAAAAAAGAGAACTGATGGATAAATATCGAGATGTTGGTATGAGTCCAGGGGATTTTTTTAAGGAGGATGTATTATGATACTATTTGAAGAAACTTTTACATTATATGGATATAATTTGAGTGAGGAAAGTAAATTTACAGTTGATATAGCACAGATTTGTGAGTGTATAAACTGTGGTGATGGTTTCTCTGATGATTACTTCGTATATGTTAGTAAAGAGGATAGAGATTTCCACTTCAAAGAAAATATAGGAGACAAATCTATATGAATGTACTTAGTTTGTTCGATGGTTCGAGCTGCGGTCAAGTTGCCCTTGAAAGATGCGGGATAAAAGTAGATAATTACTTCGCATCCGAGATAGATAAGTGGGGTATTCAGATAACGCAGAAGAACTATCCGAATACAATACAAGTAGGGGATGTGCGATTCGTAAGTGCTAGAGTTGTGCCAGATATAGACCTGATCTTAGCGGGTTCGCCCTGTCAGGGATTCAGTTTTTCTGGTAAAGGCTTGGCATTCGATGACCCTCGCTCTGCTCTGTTCTTCGAGTTCGTAAGGATACTAGAAGAATGTAGAAGATTTAATCCTGATGTGAAATTCTTACTTGAAAATGTAAGGATGAAGCAAGAGTACCAAGATATAATCACTGACTATCTAGGGGTAGAACCAGTGGCGATAAACTCAAGCCTGGTTTCAGCCCAAAATAGATATAGATTGTATTGGTGTAACTGGGATATAACCCAGCCCGAAGATAAGGGACTGACCTTAAAGGATGTACTAGTTGAGGGAGTGGGTGATAGTGTCAGAAATCAAGGCACTAAGGTGATGAAGACTAATATAGATAAGGCTCATTGTCTACTGGCTAGGGATTACAAGGGATTCGGCAATCAAGATATGACTGGCGTGAGAACTTGTGAACTTAGAGAGTATGATAAGAATGAGGAGTGTCATCACGTAGGCACGGCCCTGGATATAAATGGGCACGATATACTCAAGCGTGTCTATTCGGATACAGGTAAGAGTCCTACTCTCAACAGTATGGGTGGAGGCAATAGAGAACCCAAGGTACTGATAGCGAGAATGGTAGGAAGAAGAATCAATCCAGATACAGGTAAGAGAGATGATTACAACTATGATATACCCACCAAGCAGAGGCTTGAGCCTCGCAAGGATGAGAGATCAGGTTGTCTTACCACTGTCGAGAAGGATAATCTAGTAGTAGAGAAGGGAACATATCGTCCGCTGCTACCTTTAGAGATGGAGCGACTACAGACTTTGCCCGATAATTATACTGAAGGTGTGAGTAATACACAGCGGAAGAAAATGTTGGGTAATGGCTGGACAGTCGATGTGATATGCAGTATACTCAAAGAAGGAGGATTCTAAGATGACTAAACATAAGAAATATTTAATGATGGATGGGACTGAACTGACTGTTGAAGATGTATGCAAGGCTACTGGTCTTTCAAAAGTAGGGGCATACAACAGACTTAGACAATCCGATGATAAGAATTGGGTTCTAACTCCCAAGGGATGTGGTGATATGAAGCACGGACCTAAGAGATATACAGAAGAATGGGTAGATGAACCAGTAGAAGTTGTAATGGGTATCCCTATTAATCCATCCTACCTAGATGGTATGGTGGATGGGGATATAACTTACGATAGGAACGGTTACGTCCTTAGACTTAGGGATGCAACCGCATTAGAAAAGTACCGAGCAAAGCTGCGTAAGCAGTGGCGTAAGGATAACAAGAAGACTATTAAGAATAGAAGGAGGTAGTATGAAAGACTATGAAGTATCTGTGTCTTTGATGATGGAGTCTGAGTTTACTGTAAATGTAGAAGCAGACTCTGAAGATGAAGCACAGGACCTGGTGAAAGATCAGGTATGGGATGACCAGTTGACACAAGAGATAAGAAACAATCGGTCAATAAATAATGAACAGTACACCGCTGAACAGGTGATGTATGATTTCGACCTCTATGATGAGGATGATGCCTGGGTTGTCATTATGTATGACTATCCTAATGAAGCGACTGCACTAGAAGAGTACAACAATAACCTGGTTGGTGGTGAAACTACTGCTGACTACGCTGAAAGGAGATAATGTATGAGTAAAATGCGTGATTGGTCTGGAGATGCCACTAAAATCTTCAAGGGTAAGACAGTAGACTTCATCGGATATTTGTCTGATAAAGAAGCTGATGAATGGGGATGGGATAGAGCACCTGTTATTATGTTCACTGATGGTCACTGGATACTAGCCAGTGCGGACGATGAAGGTAATAATGCTGGTGCTTTCTTCACTTCCTCTAGAAAAATGATAACTATACCTGTAGGAGGTAAGTAGTATGACAGCAATTATATGGGATGACAAGAGCAGAACTGAGCATACTCTCAGTGATGGTACTAGAATAACCAGGACTGTCGGGCACAGAAAGAAAACTGATACTGAAATAATCAAGTATTCTTTTGAGCGAGACAGTGTTGAAGGATTGGGTGATATGTCTATACCCACGATAACAGAAGAGAATAACTATCCTCTGTGGTGTTTAGTACATAAACTATTTTTAAAGGAGGTGCAAGGTGTCAAGGATGAGTGACTTAGCAATAGAAGAGCAGCAAAAAGCTGCGGATAGAGGTGATTATATACCTGATCACCACGAGCCTGATGAAGAAGAATATCATAAGATAATGCAGACTGAAGAGTACCATAAAGAACATATGAATCAGTCACTTAAAGTTATCCAAAATGATATGAAATTAGGTGACTGAAAGTTGTAAAAGTATGATACAATACAAAACTTAGATAGTCTAGGACTTTATTATTATTAAATATTTAAATAAGATAAATGCCTAGACAGTCTAAGAGTCTTACTAAGAGTACACTAGTTTTTTCCTTCCATTTTTCTAGTGTACTCTTAGTGGGATTACCACTAAAGCGTATCCGCAATTGTGTGGATACATAATGTTAATGCATATAGGAGATAAATATATGAGCGATTTAACTTTGACTGGTGACGTAGTATTTAACCACGTTACTCAACCCGATACATACAAGGGTGATACAAAGTATTCTTTGACGATTGCGTTGGATAAGAATAGTAAAAAAGCTGCTGAGAAATTAGGTCTAAAAACCAAGGAGTATGAGGGGAAGACTCAGATTACAGCAAAACGTAAGGTAGACTTTGAAGCACCTAAAGTTTACAACGTGGACAAAGAGGAAGTAGGTGTCAATCATCTATCACTCTTTGGTGACACAGTAACTTTACGCTTACAACAAGGTAAGGGAGACTACAGTGGATATACTTACTTAAAGGCTATCCGTGTAGAGCAGAAGGCTGAGGGGCAGGAAGATTACGACCCTTCAGATTTCTAACTTAGCGATAGATATTGTTAAGGTGGGGGCTACTTAGGTAGCCCTCTTACATTAGAGAAGGGAGGATATGAAGTGGAAAATACGTTAGTGTATAAGACACAATGTCCTACCTGTGCAGCCACAGGGAAGGACAACAGTAAGGATAATATGGCTGTGTATTCAGATGGACAGACGCACTGCTTTGCTTGTAACGAGCACAGTTTTGTTGAACACAACAAGACTACAAAGCATCCGCCAGGTCCACTGACTAATAAGGACTATCCAGCACATCCTAGTGTGGATAAAGACTGGATAGATGAGTATAGAGGTGAGTTCTATGCCCTTCCTGATCGTAAACTTCGAGCCGAAACTCTAGAGAAATACAGAGTAAAGGCAGAGAAGAACGATAAAGGTGATGTCATAAAGCACCATTACCCATACCACAATAGCGAAGGAGAGATGGTGGGTATTAAGACTAGGATGGTGATTAATAAGAAGTTCTTTGCGAGTGGTGATACACACAATAAGAATCAATTATTTGGTCAGCATCTGTTTAAGCCTGGGGGAAAATTTGTTACCGTATGTGAAGGTGAGCTGGATGCGATGGCTTGCTTTGAAATGCTTGGCAGCAAGTGGCCCAGTATAAGTGTTAATAATGGTGTGAACTGTATACATAATGTTAGGGCTAACCTTGAATGGTTAGATTCTTTTGAGACAGTAGTGCTATGCTTTGATAATGATGAAGCTGGGCGGGAGGCTATGCGTAGTGTAGCACCCATACTAGGTCCTAATAAATGTAAGATGCTGACGCTGGCTAAACACAAGGATGCAAGTGACTACCTGGTAGAGAATGATGGTAAGTTATTCCTTGATGAGTGGTGGAATGACTCGAAGCCATACACAGTGTCGGGTGTAGCAACTATAGAAGATATGCGTAGTGCTCTGCTACAGTATAAAGACACTGAACTAATACCTTTGCCCGATTCTTTCGGTAACTTAAACGAGATGATGAGGGGAGGTGTTGCGAGAGGGGAACTGGTATCTATCATCGCACACACATCTATAGGTAAGACCACCATACTTAATGAACTAATCTATCATTTTGCTGTCAACACGAAGGAAAAGATAGGCTGTTTTATGGTGGAAGACAATATAGATGAGACAATTCGGAAGGTGGTGAGCGTACACACAGGTGAAAACTTGCAGCTCATCAAACCTGCTGACCTCAATGTTGATGTAATTATGGATGATGCTGTTGATATAGGATTTGCGTCCAAGATACAGCTACATAATGATGGGGGTGGTAGTGTGGACCTGGAGGAAATGTTTTCTAAGATCAGGTACTTCATTAAAGGAGTTGGATGTACTGTGATACTGGTAGACCCACTGCATACAGCCATTAAGAATCTATCTAATGAGAACATAGAAGAGGTAATGGATAGGTTCATTAAGATATGCAAGGAAACTAAGGCAACTGTGATATTGAGCACACATACTAGGAAGCCTGATGATGGTTCACATCCGCATAAGATATGTGAATATGACGTTAAAGGAAGTGGTGCTATACCACAAGCCTGTCATACCAACATACTATTCTCAAGAGATAAGTTAGCAGAAGATGAGTACACTAAGAACTGTACTCGTATCAGAGTTCCTAAGCTGAGAAGAACTGGTCAAACTGGAGAGGGTGGCTATACCTACTTCAATAGCATAACTGGTAGGCTAGAGAAAGGTCATCGACCAGACGCTGGGGATAATGATGCGAACTTTTAGTTGCGACATCGAGACCGATGGTATTGATGCTACCAAGATATGGTGCATAGTTGCACACGACATCAGTACCAACCAGGTCTTTACTTTCTTTGATGCCACGCTAGGGCTGTTCAAGCCTTGGCTGGTATCAGAAGTAGACTGCCTGATCTTTCATAATGGAATATCATTTGATGTCCCTATACTAGAGGAATTATTAGATATTGATTTTTCTAATATAGAGATAGAAGACACATTAGTGATGAGTCAATTGTATAAACCTAGTATAGATGGCGGTCATTCACTGGATAAATGGGGTGAGAGATTAGAATTTAGTAAAGGAGTACACACTGACTGGTCTTGTTTCAGCCAAGAGATGTTAGATTATTGTATTATAGATACAAAACTTACAACAAAATTATATAAATATTTAACTAATAATAATTTAAGTGAGGATGCAAAGAATCTTGAGTATGAAATTAAGAGACACTGCTCGCTGCAAGAGAGAACTGGTTGGTATTTTGATTTAAAGAATGCAACAAGCATACTGCAAGATTTAACAGAGGACTTAAGACGAACAGAGGAGGAGGTGCGTAAGACATTCACACCACTAGCTGTATGGAAGAGTAAGAAACCTGTATCAAATAGGTGGAAGAAAACTGGTGGTAGAACCAAAGCATATCAAGTAGAGGTAGACCTTGAGTGTCATACTAATGATGATGGTGACTACGGATACTGGACGTATCCCGAATTTAATCTAGGCAGTAGAAAACAAATAGGCAGACACCTCATACATTATGGTTGGAAACCTACAGTATTCACAGAGACTGGACAACCCAAAGTAGATGAGTCTACACTTAAAGATGTACACATAACAGAAGCCAAGCTGATTGCCAGATACCTTATGTTACAGAAGAGACAAGGACAAATCAGTTCTTGGATTGACGAGTACAACTCTGATACTGGTAGAATACACGCAAGAATAAGAACTATGGGCACTGTAACACACCGTATGTCTAGTAATAACCCTAACTTACAGCAAGTTACTGCTAGTGGTAAGGAGTATGGCAGTGTAATGCGTAGTCTGTTTACTGTTCCTAAAGATAAAGTAATAGTAGGTGCTGACCTATCAGGACTAGAACTTAGATGCCTCGCTCACTATATGAAAGACTCTAACTACACAAAAGAAATAGTGAGTGGTGATATACATACAGCAAATCAAAAAGCGGCAGGTCTAAAAACAAGAGACGAATCAAAGCGTTTCATCTATGCGTACCTTTATGGTGGCGGTGATGTCCTGATCGGCAAGATATGTGGTGGTGGTAGAGAGGTAGGCAAGAAGATTAAAGCAGAGTTCTTAGAGAATACACCAGCACTGGCTATGCTTAGAAGGAATGTTGAGTATGCAGCCAGGCGAGGATGGATTAAAGCAATAGATGGACGCAAGGTATATGTACGTAGCCCGCACTCGGCACTGAACTTTCTATTACAAAGTGCGGGTGCAATAATTGCTAAGAGAGCTTGGGTTATATTTCACGAACTCGCCAGGTCCTTAGACTACAAACAACTAGGTGTAATTCACGATGAGATTCAAATTGAATGTGCACCTGAAGATGCAGATAAGATAGGTAGCCTTGTTGTGAAAGCTATGGAACAGACAACAGACTATTACAAACTAAATTGCCCGATAACAGGGGAATATAAAGTCGGAAAAAACTGGAGTGAAACCCACTGACTTATGGTAAAATATGTGGTTCAGAATTTTAATAAGAGGAGGAGTCTATGAAGAGTATAGACACAGTTGTAAAAGACGTTTATGACGTTATGGAGTCGAAGGATTATTCTGGAGACTTAGGTGCAATTGCTATGACTGCTGGCAGAGAGATAGAAGATGCCATCAAGGAAGCATTTGAACCAAGAGAGCAGAAGACAAACTTACGTATGTCTACGATAGGTAAATGTGAGAGAGCACAGTGGTATAATTGCCACGGATACAAGCCCGAAGAGTTAAAGGGTGAAGTGTTCTTAACTTTCTTACAAGGACATATACTAGAGTCAGTGCTTGTTGCTCTGCTTAAACTGTCAGGTCACAAGGTAGAAGACCAACAGAAGAAGCATACGATTGAAGGCATCAACGGTTCACAGGATTGTACAATAGATGGTGAACTGGTAGACATCAAGACAGCAAGTGCCTGGTCTTGGGACAATAAGTTCAAAGAGGACGGTATAGACGGTGATGCTTTTGGTTACATAAAACAATTGTCTGCGTATGGTAAAGCAGATGATAGAAAGCACGGATACTTTCTTGCTTTCAATAAGAATAAATCAACACTTAAACTATGTAAGCAAGACTTAGAGTCAGACATAGATACTTATATTATTGATTTAAAATCTAAGATGGAGTCTGATACACCGCCTATGAGACTGGCTAATGCAACAACTTGGAACAAAGCTAAGACAGAAGAGAAGTTGTGTATGACCTGTGCTTTTTGTGGGTTTAAAGAGGATTGCTTTGGTAGTCTAGATGCAAGACCGATACCATCAGGTAAAATAACTAACTACTTTGTTGCAGGGGCAGACTTTTGAAACTACTTCCAGAATTTAAGGAATACATAGCAAATACATTTGACGTGTGTTTGATATGTGATGAGTTAGAAATTGAGCCAGAGGAACTTCTCGATAAGTTTGAAGAACGACTTATCGAGAAGCGACACAGGTTTCTAGAAGATTTTGAGGAGAGTTTATAGTGGACAATATTTATTATTTAAGTGGTGCTTTCATCTTGATAGGTGCTGGATTTATTTGGTGGACAAATAAGAGAGCATATGAGAAAGGCATCAAGGATGCTGTACTACTACATAGAGAAGGTCGTTTAAAGTACAAAGATTACGATGATGAAGATGGAGTGGGTATGGTAGACATCCAAATAGCACCATCGGATGAAGACTAAGAGACCAATCATAAACAAATTAAAGTATGCCATCCGCCACGATAGAAGATGGCGGACTAAGGTTATTATTAATAAAAAGAAAGAACAGAAAAAGAGAGGAGTAGACGATGAACACATTACCTAATGACTATCAAAACTTCATCGCTCTAAGTAGGTATGCTAGGTGGCTGCCTGAAAAGAAAAGAAGGGAAACTTGGAAAGAAACAGTTGCCCGATATTTTGATTTTATGAAGGAACACCTAGAAGAGAATACTGATTACAAGTTAACTCCCAAGATCAGGAAGAAACTTGAAGAGGCAGTGTTAACTCTTGATGTTATGCCTAGTATGAGGGCGTTGATGACTGCGGGCGAGGCTTTGAAGAAGAACCACATAGCTGGTTATAACTGTGCCTACCTCAGTGTTGACCATCCTAAAGCATTCGATGAATGTTTATATGTATTAATGCACGGTACTGGTGTAGGATTTAGTGTTGAGAGACAGCACATACAAAAACTACCAGAAGTACCAGAAGAAATATTTGATGTTGAAGATGTAATAGTAGTGACAGATTCTAAGGAAGGTTGGCAGTCAGCCTTTAGAAAACTAATAAGCTACTTATATAATGGTGA
>Ga0098034_1000814_pt1 | contig 12282 bp, 6 predicted proteins | sample 2_EtaG_FD_77062 | JGI IMG/M metagenome (GOLD analysis project Ga0098034, IMG submission 77062) | Marine viral communities from the Subarctic Pacific Ocean - 2_ETSP_OMZ_AT15125 metaG | ecosystem: Environmental > Aquatic > Marine > Oceanic | place: Pacific Ocean | collected 2015-01-07
GTTGTGGAGGAAGGCAGCATGATCGGCATGTTCCCCCTTATCAAATTCCACGACCAAATATTTCCTTGGCCCGGTATTGGCCAGAGTGTGCTGACTTCGGTCGCCGCCTTGGGTTTCCCCCCAAATACTGGACATGGTGGATGGCACAATGAATTGTAGGTCTTCGCATTTGTCTTTGAAGAAAGTTAGGGGGGCAGTTCTAAAATCACTCTGGCTTGCCCCGCAACATATTAATGACCAATCTCCAGACTCAATATCATCGGGGAACAGGAGTTTTAATGCCCCAAAACAATCTATTTCTTCAGCCCTCGTGAGGGTTAGCCTGTTAAGAATGGACTGATACAACCCTCCTCTAGCCGTTCGTTTTACAAAGTCAACATATTGCTGACTTGGTTTCGACCATCTTTGGCGTTTAAGAATGCCCGTTTTTTTGATGGAGGAATATGCGTTTTGGACTTCGTTTATCTGCAAGGCACGAGAGGCACGTTCCTCACAATACGATTCAGCATCCTCGACAGCATTTCCCGCATCCAGAAACACGCAACAAACATGGTAAACCCATTTGTGGACGCCCTCGCCTGATTCGGGGCAAGGACTAATAGGTAAGTTCAAGCTGTTCATTGTTTTGGTTTTTGAATTGCCCGTTAGCAGGGTTAAACATGTCTCCATATTCTAGGATTTCATCGGCGGTAGACAGTTTGTTCCTGAAGTATCCTTTGTAGGTTGGATGCTGCAGTTCAAACAGTCTGGCATAGTAGGCACGAAAGGTATTACAAAGTGTTCTGGTTTTTATAGAACTAACAACACCGGTTTCCCAACGCATAATTTCAAAAACGGCTCCCGCCCCGAAGTTTAGGAGTCCTTTTTGCATTGCTTGGAAGGTGATTTGACAGAACAACGAGTACACCTGTGGATGTTCTCTGTGGAACTTTAGGAATCTTTTTGTATTTCTAGTCATCTGATTTATTATTTATTTTATTTTGTGTAGTGGTTTGTTTCTATCGCCTCCGCATTTATTGGACAACCCGGTAGCCATTCTGGAGTGACTGACATTAGGTTTTCAATAGCTGGTTTGGCCAGCATATCGTCCTCATCTACTTCGACAATAAATTCATCGTGGACTGTCCACACAACATCGAACCCGGCTTTGAGCATTCGGTAGTAGCAGTCTGCAAATACATCTCTGGCCGTGGCTTGGATTAGGTTTTCGCATAGTTTGCCGCCGTAGAAGTTTCTTGGAGTTGCCCCACGAGTGATCCCCCCATAGTATTGGGTAAAGCCGGACTCTGATTTGGAGGACTTACAGTTAAAATATGAAACCCATCTTCCACTAGGCAGTTGAATACGGTTGTCTTGTCCAACGGAAGCGATGAAAAGTTTTTCCCGCGCCTTCCAGAAGTCTGTTATTTTTTTGTTTGATTTTCTATATTCCCGCACAACTTTTTTAGCCTCCAGTTCTGTCATGGATATGCCCATGTTTTGGGCTACCGTTTTAAATTTTACTGCACCGCATCCATACCCTAGCCCCAACACTCTTGTTTTAGCTAGTTGCCGGGTTGCCTTGTCTACCGTAGTGGTTTCTGGAGGAAGCATGGTAGTTAAGGCGTGTGCCTCGTAAATGTCCCGGCCTTGTTTCACAAATTCCAAAAGGTCGGTGTCGCCGCTCCACCAAGCTAAACATCTAGGTTCGATTTGAGCTAGGTCAGCAAGGATAAATTTCTTACCAGACCGTGGGATAAACATTTTCCTTACATCCACTCCAAATATTTCCCCTCTTGGAATGTTTTGTAAATTTACTCTGGTGTCTCCACTCCATCTGCCGGTTAGATTGGCTCCGAAATATTTGAGGTTGAACGGGAGTTTACCATTCCCTATTAAATTATTACTTCCCGAAGTTCTATACTGGATTGTCTCCAACAACCTAATCAAACGGTTGGAGCTTCTCCAGTTTCTCAAGGCCGCAACTATGGGGTGTTTTTCGGCATGTTCGGCTTCCCACTTGTCACAATTCTCATCCCCCAATGCGGTGCTTTTCGGAGCAGGGATACCCTGTTCAGCGCAATATTTTTTTAACTGTATTGGGGAGGTTGGAGGTGAAGTCCCGGCCCAAGGTATTTTATCTTGTGCTTTTAGTTTTTGGATTCTTAATCCACCCAACCCCTCCATCAATAATCCTTGGTCTATACAAACCCCGTTGTAGCCACTTTCCATTGTGTGTCTGGCTATCGTCCTTTCTTGTTCAGGCCAATGTGCGCTGTATGTTTCCCACAACTTCAAACATAACCGGGAGTCTTGGAGTGCGTAGTATATAAGCTGTCCGGTTTCATCACCACTTAATGAGTCGTAAGTTCGACCCTTCATTTTATCACGAACAGTTTTGTCTGGTTTCTCCCCAAACATTTGTTCACTTGCTCCGGCTAAACTGCGCGGAGATTGGATGTAAACGGCGAGGTTTGCGGTGCAGTCCCATTTGGGAGAAATACTACCGGGAATTGAACCTTTAATTTGGCATCCCTTAAACACGGTGGAGTCAAACCCGGCATTGTGAGCAATAAAATGTGGGGACTCTGGAATCTTATCCCACGGGGCATTTCTTGGATGACCCACATACTCGATTCCATCACCAACTAAGGACACAAGGTAGGCGTCGAACTTCTCATGTGCCACGTAGCCTTGGTTTCCCAAGTCTCTTACCGAGTAGTTTTTACCGTAGTAGGTTTCAAAATCTATAGCGATTGGAGTCATTTTAAAAAAGTTGAGGCGATCAAAATAGGAGACCAAAAACTCCTTCGCTGCATCTTAATAGCAGTCTGTACCTCGTTTTAAGTATGTAACACAACATGTCCTCTGCACTACATACAGATAGGTGGAGGACATATAACTCCACCCAATTGTTTATCGAGTCAGTTGCCTAATCCAAGCCGCAAACTCATCAGTATTGCGCCCCCCGGTTTTAAGAACCGGAACAAACACTTTGTTTTTACCCAAAGTTTCCCGTTTGCTGGATAGTAACCAGTTGCCGTATTCCAACCCTGTTTTAAGGTTGTATGCGGCGGCGGTCATTATGACCCGTCCCGCTCTACGGTATGCGGTGTTACGCATTGTCCACAGAGCGATGGCATACTGCTTGTCCTCATAGGCGAACGGGAAATGGAGGTCGTCCTTTCCTTCCACCATGCATGTTGCTACACCGACAGGAGTCCATGTAGGGGGGGTTTTCCCCTGCCACTCGGTAGTCCCTCCCTTTTGCACCACTTCCTGCATGGTTTTTGCCGTGTCAGGAGTTTGGTCAGTACCATATTCGAGGTTCTCGATATAGTATTTGTTCCAATGGGCTACCGTGACAGTTGTTTCAACGGTTCCATCACTTACACCGTGTTCGTTATTAAGGACAAATGAACCCGGCGTGAACAATTCACCAAGATCACCGACTTGCTGGACTAGTTTAAGTGACGGAATCTGCAAATCGCTTTTGCAAATTTCCCCACTAACACTTCCCCCATGTACTTCGACAGTACCGACAGGCATTGCAGGAGCAACTGCCGTTCCGGTTTCGTTTTCGTTTTTAACTGTTTTGTTTTCTGTTTGCGTTCTACTCATCTTATGTTTTTCCTATATATGGTATGTCTTCACCTCGACTGATAATTCCAGCACTCGCTAGATCACCAAGCACGGTAGCGGCATACTTCGCTTTCTCTCCCCTTGGAACTCTATCCTTAACTGCCTTTTCAAGTTCAGTAATGGATACTTTACAAGCCGGAAGAAAATCTACTAAATCTAAAGTACCTTGGAGTGCGTCCCACGCTTCCAGAACATCTTTCACTCTCCTGCTGGCTTGCCGGACTTTTATCTCGTAACCGGGTATTTCCATACCGTCTAAAGCCATTTCCAACGCTTTGGATTTAACACTCTTACTAAATCTCTCCATAACTGCCGCCAATTGGAGTGCCTTACCAACGTCTGAAGGACTTGTGAGGGCATTTAGGTCGGGTTCAGCCGGAATTGGCAAACCTTCAAATCTATTAGCTATCTGCACAGCAGTACTAACTACGTCAGGGCAAGTAGCTTTAGCACCGCAATACACACATGCGTCAATAGATGGGCAATTCTTTTCCCCATCACTATTTGCTTTGCGGATTATCTCTTTAAATTCGTCCAACCATCCAAACACTTCAGCACTTGGCCATTTGTATTTTAAGTGTTCGTCCCGGTTCGGGAGTAAGAAGTGGAACTCGATTGTATCCGGCTCAAATCCAAAAGCAGCACCTAGCGCATATGCCCTAGCTTGATAGTTCTTACTGGGAGTATCAACGGCTCCTTGGCCAAATTTATAATCAAACATGAGCACACGTTTATCTTGCACGAGCACTAGGTCACAAGTCCCCCAAGTGGTATTGGGGATGACCAGCTCCTTTTCAATGTGGATGTTCGAGCCTTTAGTTTGACGTAGGTAAGGTTCGACAATTTTCATGCACCAACCCAACTCCACTTGATCCTCCTTGGAGTAGTCTTCTAAAGCAAAATCCTTTCCCCTCCCGGCAACGTAGTTCGCGTACAACTCCATTAAGGCATGGAGGCGTGTGCCTCTGTCGGCAGCGAAGGTGCTGGAGCTAGTGTCGTTCTCCCAATTGGGGCAAGCTGCCTTATACTTCAGTTGGGAGGGGGAGTGTTTTGCGTGTTTAGCTGGCATATTAATTCTTTTATTTCTTGTAACGCGCCTTCAGTAATTAAAAATCCCGGTAATCTAAATATGTACCATCCAAGTTTGCTGCCAGCATTATACTTTTCACAATCTTTAATGAATCCAACCGGACGGGTATGCCTACTTTGATCCCAAATGCCGCCTTCAATTTCGACAGCAACCATTGTGTCGGGATGGGCAAAATCAAACCGCCATTTGCGACTTGGGTGGAACTTGAGTTCTTCAACGAGTTTAGGCCCATCAATCCTCCCCCATAGAGTTAGAAACCTTGTCTCCAAGACGCTCCGATTCCTCATTAGTTTTGACTCCTAGTTTGAAAAGTTTTGAGTAGAAGTTTTTTAAACTGACCCCGTTTCGCTTCCAGTTTGCCCTGACCTTCTCACGTAGGGAAAGTGGAATTTCAATGGTTATTAGAACATTTCTACCCATGTCAGAGGGCAGTCTCTCATGGGCAAAAGGGGGGTGTCAACAAAAAGTTTTTATTTTTTTCTACTTTCTTCCTTTAGCATTTCTCCAGCATGTATTTCCATGCGTGGTGCTATGCCGGGGAGATGTCCTTTTTTTCCATAACCCCCTTTGGATTGTCGGTATTCCTCGTTGTCTAGAAACTCCTTACTCGCTTCGGAAAACTTTCCTTCTTTAAGTAACCCAAGCGTCTTTGGACTGTCAGGAAGACCTCCTCTAAAATAACTGTCTATGAGGGAGACAGTTAGCTCGTCAGAGAAGGTGTTTAGGTTAGGTAAGGCTTCTTGGAGTTTCCGGTATTTCCATTTAGCATCCCGTCTAGCTAACTTATCCATTTGCTTTTCGGTCAGAGCGGTTTTACTCCCTAGCAGATCGTCGTAGTTAACGGTGTTGCCAAACAGCTTACCAAACAATTCTCGGTCTCCCTTAACCATTTGATGCCCGTACCCGATAGTGGGTTTATCTTCACCGTGAACTAAATAGGAGAATCCGGCTCTTCCCTTCTCCCCCTTTCCTTCCCTTTGTTTAACCACCTTTAAGAATTTTTCTAATACCGGACGTAAAGCCTCTCGTGGCATTAACGCACCGTAAAGCGATTCGGGCTTTCTGGATTCATTAAATCTGTCCGAAACCAGTAAAGATTTCTCCAGTTGTCGGACTCTTTCGTCAGAAATTACAGGTTCCATATTATTGAGGGCTGACAAGATCAATAAACCTTGCGTGTGTTCTACGCATGGCATCGTTTTTGAGCTTCTTTAACTTCCGTATCCTAGCTGTTTTCTCTTGATACGAAAGAGATTTGGAAGCCATAACTACCCGCATACGCCCATTAACTTTTCTTATTGTAGATTCAGCACTTTTGACAGATGGCTGTATTCTGAATAAAGATTTATTTAGTTTTTGGTGAGCTTTAGCATCTGAATGCCTTCCAGCTTTGCGATAGGCTTTATACAAATCTGTAGCTTGATGAGATATTTCACGTAATTCTTTAAAGCGTTCCAATTCATACTGGTTGGAAGGAGCAGCAATGAAACGTCTAGTAAGGGGGACATCGTTGGCAATAATCTCTTTCCCAGTAGCCATTTTTTCCATCAACTTATAGAAGTTTAACGTGAATTTACCCGCACCCCCGGTGTAGTATTCAGTTAAATGTTCTAGTGTTTCGGGACTAAAGTCCATCCAACCCGATTCCACTTCGTTCCCACCAGTTATTTTATTTATTGTTTGAGCTACCGTTTTAAAGGGAACTCCAACTGTTTGCCAGTATCTTTCAGAGTCGGGGTTTACATAAGGAGCAAATTGACTTGGTTCTGGAACAATAGTGGCTCCTTTCCAATCTCTATTAGACGGTAAATCAGCTAACCAAGGATCGAGAACATCGGGACTTATCATTTTAGCAATAGTCGAATCCCCTCCAATGGGATTAAAAGCATTCGCGGCGGCTGACATGATATGCAATGCTGCCTCAGAAGGACGCATAGCATTAGGTACGGTTTGGGTATCGGTATATCCCCCCAACGATCTCAAGTACCCGTCTCTAGCTACTTGTGTTGCTTTACCCCCCATATAGTGGATCACATTAAACCCATAAGGTAGCGGTATAGCCAATGCCTGTTTTCCCGTCCACGGGTTCATCAGTATCATATTATGTTTTCTTTTCCATTCTGGAATCTTGTCATAATACGAGATGCCTTCTTCATCTTCTCCAGAAATAGCTTGGTTCAATGCCTCCAACGCAAAACCCCCAGCAAATATGTTGAAAAAGATTTTCTTCCCTTTCTCTGTATGGAATAGGCTTTTATAAATGTTATAGCTCCCTTGGATACTAGGGTTAAAAAACATATATAAATCATTCAAGGTCGAACCATACCTACCTTTTCTAGTAAAGTTAATGGTGGTATTTCTGGAGGCATACGCTGCTTGCTGTGGGGTAAAGCCATAGTCTCGCATTACCGAAAAAATAGCTAAACGAGTAGAAGTCTCAAAGGAACCGTTAACTCCTTCCATCGCTTTGGTAAACCAAGAAACTAAATCTTTAGAAGCCTGTATAGCTTTCGGAGTCTCTTTACCAGCATTGGCTTTGTTAACTTTTCTGGAAAGTTTTTGCACATTACTAACGTGGCTTTGGAAGTCATTGTATCCATAAAAAGATATTTTACCTCCGTACTCAATCATCTCATCGAGGCGTTCTGCCATCTTTTCAGCTATGGCTATTTCAGCAGGATCAGTTGGCATTTTTCTAGCATCCCCCCTCTGGAACGGATCGTTATACCTCCAAATAGCCATGAAGGCGTCGTTTATAACCCCCTTTTTATCCTTTCCAATTCGATTACCAGAAAGTAAAGCCGGGATATTCATTATGTTAGCCACTTTTTTAGCAAGCTCTTTAGATTGGCTTGCTGAAAGTTGGTGACTAGCGAACTGTATGTCCCTAGTAAAGTTAGGAAGAATGAAAGATGGGTTGTATTGAGTGTTCAGTTTTGAAAGTAATTTAGTCAATTGTCCCACACCCCTAGTGTACTCTTTCAACCCCGCAGCACCCGCTCCCTTTAATTCATGAGCTAGTGCAGCATTTTTAATTCTCAAGTATTTGTTTTTACCCTCAACCTTTAAAGCTAAAATATCCCTTCCTTTATACCAAGTAGGGTTATTCACCAATTGGACTATCTGCCGATCATCTACTAAATTCGTTAGCCGTCTAACGTAATCGGGGCTGCCTAGTTTTATTTCATCATTAGGGTTTTCTATAACAAACTGTCTCAAAGATTGAGCTACTTTATTTTTCTCTGCTCGATAGACAATATTGAAATATTGCTGGAATATATAAGGCAATACTTGTTCTGTTGGAGCTTCCGTTGTTCTCCCCAAAGACCTTTTCCATTCAGGGCCGAAAGCCTCTATTCCATTCCCCGTAACTTGGATAACCTCATCCGAATCTTCTTTCCCTCGTAAGGGTATGTAATGTTCGTAGTGAGTTCGGAGACGTTGAAACTCTTCTGGAGTTATTAAACCGCTATCCAATGCAATTGTTAGCGTTTCTGCAAGCAACGGGTCTATATAGTCCTCCGCTAATCGCCAATAGTCTTCTGCTTTACCCTCCCTAGCAGCTTCATCCAGTATCTCCCCAGCTCGTGCATTAGTCATCCCCGAACCCGGCTTATCTGGAGTGGCCATCTCCGGATTGATTTCGGCAATTCTGGCATTTCTAGATGGGGCATGTCTGGCTTTCAGCCAATCTGCAAATTTAAGAACGTCCACTTTGGACTCAACAATCGCTTCACCCAATTTATCTTGGAAAGTATTGAGGTCAGTCATCTTCTCTCCAAGTATAGTCTCAAGAGCATCCAGCTTATACGCAGCATTAACGTGGTCTTTAATCTCCATCAATCTTTCATCTAACGACTGTCCCTGCAACCCCACGCCGACCCTAGCCATAATGGAGGCCAGATCATGGTATTTATCTATAAAGTTTCTTTTTAGGAGAGCTTGCACCGGGGGCAACTGCATTCCTTTCTCACCCTCCTTCAAGTAGTCTTCTAGATTATGCTTCTTATAGAACGCATCCCACTTTGCATCAGACCAATCTAAAAGAATGGGAGGAACCATTTTTTCAATTGTCTCTCTACTTGGAACAATAAGTCTGATTAAATCTCGGACTACTTGCCAAGGTAGGTTGTACATAGTTCTGTAAATCCCCTTAATGCCATCATTCCAAGCCATATCAACAGCTTTAGTGACGTTAGTCCCTATTGCTTTTGCAAATTCTTTAACATTTCGTATTCCGGCATGGTGTAAATGAGTGGCTAAACCAACTAGTCCTGTATATATTTGGGGTATTGCGCCGGGATTGAAAAACATATTTGCGTATACCGCACCCTGAACTTTTCCTAAAGCGTTGAACCCTGCTAAAATTTTACGTATGTGTCTTTTTATTGGTTGGGTTGCGTCCTGTGAAAAATCAGAACCAGTTCTCTTTTTCCATTCTTGAACGGTTTTTAAATAATCGTTTATCAATTCGGTGTTTCTGTTGAAAGCTGGTTTCAAATCTAAAAGCATTTGCTTTTGTATTTTTTCAAAGTCTATCGACTTCGTATCTTTCATCCAAGTTTCTATAGTATTCAGATGAGTTTGTATTAATCTAGGCTGTCTTGATTTTACATCGCCGACTTTACCTAGATATTTCGAAGGCTTTACTTGCGGTCTTCCTTTATCTTCTACATTAGTGACTGTTTTATACATCCCGTCTGACATCTTAAACAGTATGTTGCTTGGATTCGGTTGCCCTTTTTTAGCTCCCTTAGTGTAGGGAGCAATCCATTTAGAGGTATCCGTGTACCACAACCACTTTAAAACATTGCGTAAATTCTTTTCCAGTTCCCCAAAGTCTTGATTAAGTCTGCGATAAAATTTCACCTCTTGAGCACCAAACTCTGGAAGTTTTGAATATATTTCCGCACCTTCTTCTCTTTTTGGTAGCAATAAGTTATTATCATAGAACTCCTTCGCTTGTTCTACCTCATTAAGAGTAATGTTGACGTTACCAAAAGGTAGTTCAAACTTACCAAGCTCTCCAGTAGGCTTCTTTTCAAGTATCGCTTGATCTATTTTCTTTTCTATCAACTCAACTGAAACAGGTGGAGGAGGAGTATAAGCAAGTCCTTGTTCTTCGGCATCTCTGGCATATTGGGCAATTTTGAGTTGTTGGAAAGTAAAAGCTACGTAGTCAAAATTATCAGTATCCACCATTCCTTTTTGATGCAACCCGTGTGCGATAGCATCTAGTGGCCCTTCCACTTTTTCTTTAAGGGAGTTTCTTTCATCTTGAGCTAACGCTTCTGCGAGTGAAAACTGATGCTGGTTATGGGTTTGTAACAGGGCTTGTTCCAAGTTATGCAAACTGCGGTCTTCCCCCATTGCATTAATATAGTAAACACCTTCGAGTGTGTCGCTAAAGGGGTCTTCTCCAGCAAGTATTCGCTTAACCTCATCCACCGTTAGCACACCTTCTTGTTTAATCCCCACAGTATTTCTACCAACTTCTTTATGAAACTCGGTTATGAACTCTTTAATTTTAGAATCTGTCCATTTCCAATTCGGGTCTAACATTTTTGAGTTAGGCATTTTGGCTTTTTGTTGCCGGTAGCCCTCTAGTAATCCCCTAACCAAGCTTTTAAACTCTACGTTAGAATATGGATTATCAAGATTGGCATAAGCACCTTTAACTCGCCCACCTTCCGGTTGTTCTTCAAATATTCTCGCAAATTGTCTATAGTCATCGGGGAGGGCTTTGCTCCTGTCTCCAAAATGAGGGTATGGGCCAAGCTCTGGTTTTTGAGGATGCGATAAAAAAGGAGATAGTGCTTTTAAAACGTCATCATTTGGTAGGGAAATAGCCGTAAGTTCATCCACCCACTTCTTATTTTCCTTTCCTTCGAATTCAGATAACCTTTTTAAATATTGTTTTTCTGTGATCCTCTTATTAACTTTAGCATCAACTAAAGCCTTATACTCTTTACCATATTTAGCAGACCTAACCTTAATGGTGACTCGGTTCTTCTCAATCTCGTCCATTCTCTGCATAACAAGCCGCCGTAAAGCGAGGATGTCTTTCCCCCGAAGTTGCTCCGCAAAGTTTTTTGTCCCATCAGCATTGAAAGTAGTGGGTAGTTGATAGCTGAAATCACTAACAGGCATGGATATGGGGTTGCCGTCTCTCCCTTGGAGTTGGATTCTTGGAATATCGGAGAATACCAAGGGCTTTTCACCCTCCGATTGTTTACCTAATCCAGAACTTCCCTCCATGTTTACTTTGATATTTCCTAACGATAGGTCGTTAAGAATCCTGTTCATAAATTCGGGGAGATGACCTCCGCTCCGTATGCCTTCTGAAATCTTATTCGGTAAGTCGTTTTTATTAATGTCCAAACCAAAAACAGGGAAGTCTTTAATGAGAAGTTCTTTATTGAAAGTATCCCCATCTTCTAAGGTATATCTGTCTATAAAAGTTTGAGTTTCTTCTATATCGCCTTTGTAATCTCTTTTTGGTGTTTTTAGTGTGAAATGGTCGTTAATCCCCAGAGGGTCTGCATACCCAAATTCCTCTCCGAATTCTTTCCAACTTCTAGTAGTGGGTATGGGGGTTTTAAAATCGTTCGAGATTCCCCCTCCATCGTTAAGGCTACTAGTGTTTCCATCAGGAGTTTCAACGATTTTTTTCTCTGTCCTTAATGGGTATTGACTAATAGAACCGTCGTTAAACACCTCATATCTTTCTCCATTGGGATGTGTGATAGCCGCTCTCCCCGATTCATTTTGGATACTGAATATTTCATCCGTGAAAATATTAGGCACTTTCCCACGACTAGACAGCATTTCTATATCCGCCAGAGTGGCAGCTTTTGTAGACTCCAAAAGACCGTTCTCATCAAATTGAGGAATAAAAACGGCTTCTCCCGTCGGGTTTTCCCAATCGTAAGAGAGAACTTTTTCAGGAGGCACTTTCCCTTCTTCAATGTCTTTTATTCTTTGCTTATTACTTTCAACACGCCCTTGAGCTTTGTGTATTTCCGAAGCAATTCTTCTCTTTTCCTCTGGAGGAGCTTCCGCTTGCTTTACAACTAGATCGTCAATTAAAGCTTCATTTTCTTTAGCGGCCTCTTGTGCGGCTCTTAAATCTGTTACATACACACCCCACTCAGTCATCCCCCGCACCCCTGTAGAAATAGAACCCCCTATCATTTCCTGTAATCCAGAACGAAAAGAGTTTTCCCATCTGTCTCCACGGTCAACACCTTGGGCTACCGCATAAGCATCTGAAATTGCTGATCCAGAAGCACCAATGGTGGCATCAAACAGAAGTTCATTGCCTAGTTTTGTACCAACCCTAGTGAGACCTTTTCCAACTCCCGGTATGGGAATCATTATGGATGCACCCGCTTCTGCTACGGCGGTTATGGCATCAGAATTGGACACTTTCCTAGCTGTTTCGTAAGCAGACTCAATGTTTGGGGAACCTTTCTGGTCTTGTTTCCACCTTTCTCCGAAGTAAGTGTTTCGTATGGAACCTCCTTTAGCGGTAACGCCTTGTGCAGTAGACACTACTCCACCACCCGTGA
>Ga0098034_1000817_pt1 | contig 12261 bp, 9 predicted proteins | sample 2_EtaG_FD_77062 | JGI IMG/M metagenome (GOLD analysis project Ga0098034, IMG submission 77062) | Marine viral communities from the Subarctic Pacific Ocean - 2_ETSP_OMZ_AT15125 metaG | ecosystem: Environmental > Aquatic > Marine > Oceanic | place: Pacific Ocean | collected 2015-01-07
AACCGCAGCAGCCATTCAGATTAACTCTAGCGAGCATTTGTTTATCGAGAACGAGAATACTAAAGATATTATCCTGAGAACAAACAACCAGAACGCTCTTAGAGTTATTGGATCTCAAAGAGAGGTAATAGTCGGAGCAGTTTCAAAGACATCTGCGAATGCTGAACTTGATGTCGAGGGAAGTGCAATAGTTTCTGGCTCTCTTACCACTACTGATGACATAAATCTATTAGACGACAAGCAGCTCAACTTGGGCGATTCAGCAGATGCTCTTATCGAATACGATTCTGGCACAGCCAGACTTGCCATTTCAGGTTCAGCCACAGGTATTGAATTAATGGGTGGCAGCATAGGTGTGGATTACCCAGGCGGAACAGTGGTTTCTGGTACTGCTGGTGGCGCGGGTAGTTTTCTCGCACTCAACAGTTCTCACCAAGTTGTAGTGGCGACACCAGCAGGCGGCGGCGGCGCCGGCGTTACATTCCCATACACAGGCGATATAGTGGGAACAGGTTCTCTGACAATTGTAAGTGGTTCAACTCAAGTCCTTGACGTTGACTCTAGCGTCGAAGGGCAGGGCGCAGTTCGTGGAAGGATGCTCCACCAGATAACTTCTGGATTCTCACTGTCGTCTGGCGCTCAGGCAAAGACAGGACGCTATATTTCCCTTGGCGCAAGCCCAACAACTGTTGCCTCAACATTGTCCTACACTAATGTTATGATAACTCCGTTCTCAGGACGACTTATAAGTGTTACATATCATTTTCCAGCCGGCGTAAGTAATCAAGATCAAAGCAAGGGGCAACCACAGTGGGAGCTTTGGGTTGGAGACGTAAACGCTCTCAAAGGGCAGACTCTTACAAATGCCGTATCTCTTGTCGCTCAGGCTACAGCTTCATCATGGCCTGGTGAAAATATCGTCGGAGGATTTAATGTGCAATCCGGTCAGGGCACTCTCGGAGGAACAAATTCAACTGGAAGCTGGTCATTTGGCACAGGCTCTGTCGTTGCTCTGAACTTCAAATCAGGAGACGCATCCAACAATAATTACCCAGGACAGTCCGTCATGACAACTGTTTGGGAATTCGATCAGTTAGATCCCTATATCAGCGGTTCTGGCAACTAATGGCAATTTCCGATAACGTCGACGTTACCCGTGTGTGGGAATATAATTGCATTGATCTATAGTCTATACATAAAAAGGGGTTTTTGATCCCCGCAACACTATTTATTGTGAAATAGTACCATTTCATTCCAGGAGTATATTGATGTCCGATTTATTGAGAGATGCAATTGTTGACGCAAAGGCATTACGCGAGGCAGCATTAAAAAACGCAGAAACTGCAGTTATTGACAAGTATTCAGACGAAGTAAGAACTGCCATGGCCGCGCTCTTAGAACAAGATGAACTAGATTTGGATCTGGGAACACCGGCTGCCGGCGAAGAAGCTGATCTTGGCGGATTGGACACAGAAGAGCCCGCACCACCGGCTGGTATTGAGGAAGATGCCCCAACTGGCGACGGTGAAGTCGTGGCTGAGGATATCCCTCTTGCTGCAACTGATGACTTTAGCGAGCTTGACGGCGAGAACCTCTCTGGGTTGCCTAACACTGGCGAACCAGTTGAAGTAGAGATTAACTTAGACGCCCTTCAAGAAGCTGTTCAGCAACTTCAGGGTGAACAAGAGATCGATATTACAGAAGAAGACTTAGCAGAACTGCTCTCCACTGACGACGAAGTTATTGAAGAAGAGAACCTTGAAGAAGACGACGGTGGCATTGCGAGCGCCCTAGAAACCAAAGCATCATCAGTCCAATTTGAGGATAGCGATGAAGGCGGTCTAGGCGAATCTTTTGAAATGTCCGATGATATCATTGACTCTATCGTCGAAGAACTTACAGTAGATATGGACGCATCCTTATCGGGCTGGGCTGGACGCTCCTCAGAGAGCATGAAGTGGGAGATGGAAAAAGCTCTCGCGCACCGCCGCAGCACTGATATGCAAGATGAACTAGAAACTTTAAAGAAGGCTCAAGAAGAGTTGGTTTTCGAAAATAACCGACTCAAGAAGTCCCTTAAACAACACAAGCAAGCAGTAACAGAGTTGAAGGAAGCAACACAACATGTGAACCTTTCTAACGCTCGCTTGCTTTACACGAACCGTGTTTTGAGAAATACCTCCCTAAATGAGCGGCAAAAAACTAAGATTGCTGACGCTATTTCGAGAGCTGGTTCTGTAACAGAGGCGAAGATGATTCACCAAACGCTTGAATCTACAGTGGAGAGTTCTCCTAAGAGAGGACCAAAATCACTTAGCGAAGCAATTGGTCGCCATCGAACTTCTGTTATGCGTGCTTCCCGCAAGGAAAGCACATCATCCGATCCAATCTCGGATAGGATGAAAAGACTAGCAGGTATCAAATAGATACAATACAAATACAATTTATAGGAGGTATTAAAAATGGCTGGTATTATTGATCGATTGACCGAAGGTGTTGTCAATCGTGATATGCGTGCTGAAGGGCATGCATTGTTAACTAAATGGGAGCGGACAGGTCTACTCGAAGGACTGGACTCTAGCCGCACCCGACAAACTATGGCACGTTTGCTTGAGAACCAAGCAAAAGAGCTTCTCCGTGAGAGTTCTACAATGGCGGGTGGTGATGTTGAAGGCTTTGCAGCTGTCGCATTCCCAATCGTTCGTCGTGTATTCGCGGGACTGATTGCTAACGATCTTGTTAGTGTTCAGCCGATGAGTCTGCCAAGTGGTCTCATCTTCTTCCTTGACTTCACAGTAAGTCGTGACACAGGTGGTGGTGCTGATGATCAGTATTCTCGTCTGGGTTATAACTGGGATGCTTCATTCTACGGTGGAAACGCAGTAGGATCACAAATCACCGGTGGTGTAAACCTTGATGGCTCTGGTGTCGGACTCGCAGGTGGCGCATATAACCTCAACAACGGTTATTCGTCTCCAACTGGTTCCAACACCTGTGACAACCTCACCCTTAGCGTACAAGCAGGACCTTATGGTACCTTTGGCAGCATGGAAAGTTCTGCGTCGGTGTTGAATAACGCAGTGCAGTGGGATGCCGATTTCACTTCCGGTTCTACTGCTGTGGCAGTTGTTACTGTACTTCAAAGCGAACTTGATCAAGTTTCCTTAGATGGGCCTCAGTCATTCGCTGTTTCTTCATCTGCCGGTAATGGCGTTCTGAGGACCGGTGCTACCACCGGTACTGAGGGTACTGCTGTTGCAACCGCGCGTTTGATTCGTCGTCATACGGAATTGGTTAGTGGTTCTGGCACGCCTCGTGTGAAGCTTGTCTTCGTGAGTACGGGTAGTAATGGTGCTGCTCCCAACCTTCCCAAGGAGTTGTCAGACTTCGTTGTCGGCGCTCTTACGGCTAGTTGGAACACTGTTTCTTGGGCTCAAACTGATGACCTCGTAAACGGTGGAGCGATGGGTTCGATTGTTGGTCAGGTTGAATGGGGTCTTGAAAACCAAGATAACATTCCAGAGATTGACATCAAGGTCGACAGTATCGCTATCACCGCACAAACCAAGAAGTTGAAAGCGAAGTGGACACCCGAATTGGGTCAAGACCTCAACGCTTACCACAACTTGGATGCAGAGGTAGAACTTACTTCGATTCTTTCTGAGCAGATTGCTCTTGAGATCGACCGTGAGATCCTCGCTGACCTTGTAAATGGTGCAACGGCTGCAACATACTACTGGGCTCGTTCTCCTGGTATGTTCCTCAACCGCGAAACTGGTGCCGAGATTGGTGCGTCTACTAAGGCTCCCGACTTCACCGGTACTGTCAGCGAGTGGTATGAGACTCTCATTGAGACAATCAATGATGTTTCTGCTCAAATCCACCGCAAGACTCTTCGTGGTGGCGCAAACTTCATCGTTTGTTCCCCAGAGGTTGCCAACATCCTTGAGTTCACCGCCGGATTCCGCGCATCTGTTACTGCAGATGATGAGAAGGGTTCGATTGGTGCTGTTAAGGTTGGATCACTTTCTAAGAAGTTTGACGTCATTGTTGACCCATACTTCCTCCGAAACGTGGTTCTCGTCGGTCGACGTGGTTCCAGCTTCCTTGAATCTGGATATGTATATGCACCTTATGTGCCATTGCAAACCACTCCTACCATCTTTGGACCAGAAGACTTCGTGCCTCGCAAGGGCGTGATGACTCGTTATGCCAAGAAGATGGTTCGTCCAGACCTCTACGGTTTGGTTATCGTCCGAGGTATGCTCGGTGAGTCAGGCACCTGATAAATAATCAGTAGCTAAATTTAAAACCCCTGCCAAGTATTCAGTTATTTGGCGGGGGTTTTCTTTTATGAAATGCCAGTATCCTAAAAAATACCGCCCCCAATTTTTTGAGATTTTCGTTTTTCCAAACCCGGGCAGGATCCTTTAGACATAAAAGACTACTTACTACAGCAGGAGTTTCTATATATGCCAACTGATCTTCAACCACTATCGACAACTAGCGCCATTGTACTTACATCGACCGGCAGCGCAACCAAAGTCGCGACATCACTTCCCTTTGGGGCCTACACTGGCTCAGCCGAGTTTATCACAGGAGCCGTTGCTCAGGTAGCCTATGTATATAAGAAGCTCGGCGGCGATGTTGTCGACATTGAGCTAACTCCGTCAAACGTATACGCAGCTTACGAAGAAGCAGTATTAGAATACTCATATATTATTAACCTCCATCAAGGTAAGAATGCCCTCGGCACAATGCTGGGCAATACTACCGGTACATTTAACCACTTAGGCGACATGGTTGCCAGTCCGCTATCTTCGAGCTTAAGCGGCACACATGTAGCACTCAAATACCCAAAGTTCAAGTTCCAGTCAGCGAGAAACATCGCAGACGGGCTTACATCGTATGCTGGCATGGGCGGAGACGTCAGATACTACTCAGCATCGTTTGCGCCAGCCACAGGGCAGCAGGACTACGACATTCGACAGATCATTGTGGATGCATCCGACTCTGGTGTGGACGACGGCGGTATTGCGGTCGATTATGCCGGAAAAGTCAACAATAAGCGCATTAACGTTACCAAGGTGTTCTTCCGTTCGCCTCGTGCAATGTGGCGCTTCTATGGATACTACGGCGGTGTAGGTGTTGTCGGTAATATGTCGACATACGGACAATATTCAGATGATTCGACGTTTGAAGTCATTCCTACGTGGCAAAACAAGATGCAAGCCATTATGTATGAAGATTCATTAAGGACGAGAACATCAAACTACTCATATGAGTTAATCGATGGTAGATTGCGCCTGTTTCCAATGCCTAGTTATTGGGGTCTTGGCGAAATGAGCCGTATCTGGGTTCAGTTTTATGTAGAAGACAACGCATGGGAAGGCAGAGCCGGCCCATCTGGCAGTGTCGACGGCATCAACAACATTAATACAGCCCCGTTTGGCAACATTCCTTACGAAAACATCAACGCCATTGGTAAACAATGGATTCGCAAGTATTCGCTAGCACTCTGCAAAGAGATGCTGGGACAAATCCGAGGAAAGTTCACCACAATTCCAATTCCGGGTGAATCAGTTACGTTAAATCACGCGGATCTACTTTCACAAGCTAAAGCTGAACAAGATTCGTTAAGAGACAAGCTCCGAGAGCTACTCAAAGAGATGGAATATGTCCAATTAGCAAAGGATGATCAAGAAAAAGCAGTAGCAACAGCTGAAACGCTAAAATATTCGCCGCTTCCAATCATGGTGGGTTAGATAAATGTCAGATAACGAATGGAAAAGACCGCCTGCTCCACCTCCTCCCTTGTTTTTGGGAGAGAAAGAGCGAAATCTTGTCAAGCAGGTAAACGACGAGTTAATTGAAAAGGTCATTGGGCAACAGATCCTTTATTATCCGATTGACCTCGAAACGACAGACTTCCATGAGTTATATGGCGAAGCAATAGAGAAAACTTACCTCCCACCAGTCCGAGTGTATGCGCTGGTCGAGTTCACACAGTTCGAAACAAGCTATTTGGAGAATGCAGGAATCGACAAGTCGTGGGAGATTAATATACACTTTCATAAGCGGCGCTTGGCTGAAGATCAAAACTTGTTCGTTCGCGAGGGCGATTTTGTGCTTTATGGTGACTTCTATTATGAAATAGTTAAGTTATCTGAGCCCAAGAAGCTGTTCGGACAGGTCGACCAAACATTTGAAGTGCATGCAGTTTGCAAGCGCGCAAGAAAGGGGCTTTTCGATGCTACCTGATAACTTTGACTTTGCAATGCTCCCAGAGGGAGAGGACGGACAACTCACACTTAAAGAAGTGGGTATGTTGGCTTCTACAATCGAGAATATTGACTTCTCCCTTGTATCGTGGCTTAAGAAGGACCTAGACCTACAAGCCCACACTAATGAAGGGTTCACTCAAGTACCTGTTATCTGGCAAGTACCAGAGCGAGCATATCAAATAAAGCACAAGAAAGAACTCCGAGACGAGGGAGGTGCCCTTAAGCTCCCAATTATAGGTGTTGAAAGGACCGGTATCACTAAAGATCCTGCAAAGCGCGGCGTATTCCAAGCAAACTATTACTCGAAAGATAAAAACGGACGTTCCGGAAGATTTGTATTAGCGAAAAGAATAGTTCCTGATAAGACTCGCAACTTTGCCACCGTGGGCAATACTCGCACAAACTTAGAAGTAAAGAGACAACCATATTATCCGAGAAAGAACAAGAAGGTAGTGGTCCAAACCTTGTCAATACCGCTCCCAGTATATGTTAATGTTGACTATAAGATAGTGATTAAGAGCGAGTACCAACAGCAGATGAACTCGCTAGTCAGCCCGTTCATGGCTCGCACCGGACAGGCGAACACCTTTGTGATGCGCCGGAACGGACATTTATACGAGGCGTTTATCGATCAGAGCTTTACACAAAGCAACAACGTGTCCAACCTTGCAGAAGAGATGAGGATGTTTACTACCGAGATCACAATCAAGGTTCTAGGCTATCTTATTGGCGAGGGAAAGAATGATGATAGACCCATCGTTAGGATTGACGAAAATACGGTAGAATATCAGTTCCCTTCCGAAAGAGAGGTGCCTGCAGGAGAGGTACCATGGTTCTCTGACAGTTCCTGAACACAGTGGGCTTTTTTCTGCTTAGTTCAGGGGCCTTTTTCAGCTTTTCGACCATACCCACACTATTTATCTATGATTGCACTATAATACAATCTTGCATGCATCACAAGAGGGACTAAGCAACATGTCAGTAAAAAGTTTTAAATTTGTATCGCCGGGTGTCTTTGTCAACGAAATTGACAATTCCTTTCGCCCACAAAACCCACAAGAAATCGGACCAGTAGTTATTGGTCGATCGTCTCGCGGTCTGGCCATGCAGCCGATCAAAGTCGAATCATATTCGCAGTTTGTTCAGGCGTTCGGAGACACTGTACCAGGCGCCGGCGGCGCTAACGATGTTTACCGTGATGGAAACTACCAATCGCCAATGTACGGCACCTACGCCGCGAAGGCATTCCTACAGCCATCTGTCGCACCAGTTACTTACATGCGCTTGCTTGGTCAACAGACCGCAGCCGGTGGCTCTGCTGGCGGCGCCGCAGGTGCAGGTTGGGATACATCTCAAGATCTTGGCACTGATCCCGAAACAGTTGGTGGTGCTTACGGTCTCTGGGTCTGTCAATCGGGAACGGTTGCGGATCTGACAGCAGCTAATAACAATCTTGAACTCGCCGCAATCTTTTATATGAATACCGGCTCCATATCCCTTAAGGGCGCCCCGCTGGAGATAGCCGGCACCGGCGCCGTCGGCGACCGCGGCACATCTATCACACAACAAGGTGTTTTGATAGGAACAGACTCAGATGGGCTGTTCAACATTGTTGTTTCTGGCACTCTAAACGGTAACGGACAAGAATTCAAGTTTAACTTTAATGACGATAGCGCCAACTTTGTGCGCAGAAAGCTCAACACTAACCCTCAACTCCTCGCAGGAGGATTTTACCCAAGTGCCTCATTGCAGGACTTCTGGGTTGGAGAGACCTTTGAGCAAGAATTGCGCGATATCAATTTTACCACTGATACGAGCCTTCAAGGAGTTATCCTAGGCATTGGGCTCAGTGGTTCAACCGGAACTGGACCACAAGACATGAAGCAGGCTTCACGCGAAGCTGTTGCTGGCTGGTTTATTGGTCAGGATTTAAGCGGAGACGCAGCTAACTACGCTCCGGCTGCCCAACAGAAGCTATTCCGCCTCAAAGGACGCGGACACGGCGAGTGGTTGCACAAGAACGTAAAAGTATCGATTGGCAAAGTTCGTCAATCAAGCTCTAGAGTTTCTGATTATGGAACATTCTCTGTTATTCTGAGAGACGTACGCGACACCGATAACAAGGTTGTGGTAATCGAGCGCTTTGATAACTGTACTCTCGATCCTACTTCTCCCGATTATATCGGCCGCAAGATTGGTACCAAGTATACTTCTTGGGACTCAAACGAACGCCGTCTGAAGACTTATGGAGAATACGACAACAAATCTGACTTTGTTTATGTTGAGGTTAACGATGCTGTTGACCAAGGCAGCGCCAACTCGCTATATCTTCCATTCGGCTACTTCGGACCACCAAGCTTTACAGGACTTACGGGAGTTACCTCGACATCACCAGGGACAACGACCCCGTTCATCATCGGCCACGCCGGACTTCCCGGTGGCGCATCTACAGTCGACGCGCCGGCAGATGCCTTTGTTCAGGTTGCACACGGTGGCGCCGGCGTCGGTAACGCATGGTGTCTCTCTGACGCCACTGTAACCCTCAACTTCCCGAAAGACCGCATGCGTCTTTCAGCTAGTGCTGGTGGACTTTCCAACCCCACTGACGCATATTGGGGATGGTCAACCGTTAGAACTCCAAGTTCAAGCGCGGGTTCTACACGTTATGATAGAAGTGTTAATGACTGGCACAGACTACTTTATGCTGATTTCCCAGCAGATCCAACGAATGGAACCGGCGGAGCTTTGGCTGCTGTCAACACCACAGCTGGTGTTGATAACTGGTCTTACGTTTTCTCGCTAGATAACATTATGATGGGCACAAATGGAGCATATCGCTATATTTCAGGTTCACGCACCGACGAAAGGGCTGTCAGCACTGGTTCCTATACCGCGCTGCTTGACGCCGGCATGAACCAGTTTACTGCTCCCTTCTGGGGCGGATTCGATGGCTGGGACATTACGAAGCCAGATCCTCTCTATAACAGAGGTATGACATCGGCAGCTACTGAAGACAACAGTTATGCATATCACACATATGCAAGAGCTATTGATACACTCGCAGATCCAGAGACTTTGGACATGAACCTTGTGGCAGCACCGGGACTCACCAATAAGACCCTTACTGAGCGCATGATTAACATGTGTGAGGCTCGTGGAGACGCGCTGGCATTGATTGACTTGCCAGATGTATACTACCCTGCTTCAGAGCAGTATTACGCTGACAAGAGCAACAGAATCGGAACCACTCCGGTACAAGCTGCTAGCTCACTTAAAGACAGAAGAATTGACTCCTCTTATGGTGCAACCTTCTACCCGTGGGTTCAAACACGCGACCAAACTGGTCAAATGTTGTGGATTCCGCCAAGTATCGCAATGATGGGAGTTCTTGCAAGTTCCGAGAAGAAATCCAAAGTCTGGTTTGCTCCAGCAGGATTTAATCGCGGTGGACTCTCTGAAGGCGCTGCCGGTATCCCAATCACGGGAGTTACCGAGAAGCTTACTTCGAAGAATAGAGATACTCTATATGAAGCTGGCATTAACCCTATCGCCTCATTCCCATCTAGTGGAATCGTGGTATTTGGACAGAAAACCCTCCAAGAGCGCGCAAGCGCACTCGATAGGATCAACGTTAGAAGAATGGTGATTTACCTCAAGAAGCAAATCTCTATCCTTTCAACACAGGTCCTTTTCGAACAAAATGTCCAAGCAACATGGAACCGGTTCAAATCTCTGATTGAGCCGCTTCTTGCCAACACAAAAGTTGATTTTGGTATCACAGACTACAAGTTGATTCTTGATGAGTCTACCACGACGCCAGATCTAATCGATCAAAACGTCATGTATGCCAAGATTATGGTGAAACCCGCAAGAGCTATCGAATATATCGCAATCGACTTTGTGATCGCTTCGACAGGGGCTTCATTCGATGATTAGGAAAGATGGGGGGATAAAACCCCCCACAACACTATATAATATAGATAACAGGAGTTCCAACTAATGCCATTCTGGTCAACAAATTTCGGTCAAGATACCGCCCTTCAAGATCCTAAAAGAAAATTTAGATTCACTGTGGAGTTCCAAGGAATTGCTGCAGCACAGGGGGGAGCAGCTCTCTGGTATGCAAAAACGGTTAGTAAGCCTTCTTTTACGGTAAATGCCGCAGAGCACAAATATCTCAACCACACTTTCTTCTATCCAGGCGCCGTCACATGGCAGGATGTTAGTCTAACATTGGTTGACCCAGTTGAACCCGATATGGCAGCAACACTCTCAGACATTATTGTGCAATCAGGCTATAGTCCTCCGACTGACGCTAACGATCTGGGCACGATGTCTAAGGCAAAAGCTGCCGGCGCATTGGGACAGGTTATTATTACACAGATTGACTCCGACGGCAACCCGCTCGAAACATGGACACTGTGGAACTCATTCGTAACTGAGCTTAAGTACGGTGATCTTGCATATGGCGATGATGAGCTTACTGAGATGTCGGTTACTCTGAAGTATGACTGGGCACGAGTCGAGACTGCTGGAGAATCAGCCGCAGTTGCTGGCGCTGGTGGTTCATCGTTCTTCGACGTATAAAAAGTTAAATAAACAAGAGGTGAAATTTGTCTAGAAATAGAGGTCGCGTGGGAGGAAACACCCCCAAAGACACCGCGACACCCGCACCAGTACTTCAAGGTGCTGGGATCGAAGGATTCTCCTTCGTGGTACCCACAGAGTTCGTAGAACTCCCATCAAAAGGACTTCTGTATCCAGAGGGACACCCCCTCCGTGATCAGGAAACCATTGAAATCAAGCAGTTGACAGCAAAAGAAGAAGATATGCTGACATCACGCACACTGCTTAAGAAAGGCGTGGCAATCGAGCGAGTTCTCGAAAGCCTCATTACCGATAAAAGCATTCGCCCCGACCACCTGTTGGTAGGCGATAGAAATGCGATAATTATTGCAACCCGAGTTTCGGGCTACGGCAATGAATATACAACAGGGGTTACCTGCCCATCCTGCGAGACAAAGCAAGAATATACCTTTGATCTTAATGAAGCAGAAATATATGACGGCAGCGACGTCGATACTCTCGATACTCGTTACAACGAGGACGGGACATTCACAGTGACTCTCCCACGCCTCCAAATGGACGTTGTATTTAGGCTCCTGACCGGAGCAGATGAAAGAGAGATGACGGCGAAGCTCCAAAAGAAGGATAAGAGAAACTCTCATGAGAAGTTGGTAACACAGCAGTTGAGAAATCTCATCGTTTCCGTAAAAGGCGAAACTTCCCAGGAAATCATTGATTATGTCATCGAAAACATGCCCTCCACAGATTCTCAGCATTTGAGAATGGCATATAAACTAGCAGCCCCCAACGTTGATCTTACGCAGCATTTCGAATGCAATGAATGCGATTTTGAGCAAGATATGGAGGTGCCGCTCACCGCGGACTTTTTTTGGCCTAACCGATGAGTATATGGAAGACGTCTATGAACAGTTCTTCTTCCTAAAATACTCCGGAGGCTGGTCGTTCGCCGAAGCCTATAACTTGCCGCTAGGATTGCGCAAGTGGTTCGTTCAGCGCCTCATTCGACAATTGGAGGCAGAGCAGCAAGCAATGGAAGAAGCTCAGGGTGGAGGTTCGTCTAGATCACAAACTCTAAATGCCCATAATCAGCCACCAGCACCCAAACATATCGGCAAATCCTAATAAAGATATAAGTGTCTTTTCATAAACGCCCGCTTTTTCCTCATATAACTAATTATTGCAGGTATATAATGTGCGGAGGGTTTAGACATGGCAGATGATAAAAGCGAGGAAGTTAAAAAGGCTATCCAAGACGCCCTCGGAGAAACTAAGAGCGATGTCGACCTCGAGAAACACATCGAACTATCAAAGCAAGTCATAGAAAACTATGAAAAGATAGGAGAGACTCGGCAAAGAAACGCATTAATCGCAGGTCAAGCAATTCAACTAG
>Ga0098034_1000823_pt1 | contig 12196 bp, 4 predicted proteins | sample 2_EtaG_FD_77062 | JGI IMG/M metagenome (GOLD analysis project Ga0098034, IMG submission 77062) | Marine viral communities from the Subarctic Pacific Ocean - 2_ETSP_OMZ_AT15125 metaG | ecosystem: Environmental > Aquatic > Marine > Oceanic | place: Pacific Ocean | collected 2015-01-07
AGATCTTATTTTAAATAACGATCCAGTTTTAACTTATACTGGAGAAGATTCTTTTTCTGGTACATTAATTTATGATACTTATATAGGAAATGGAGATGAAAAAGTTTTTGGCTTTAATTCTGGTTATTTAACTAGTTATTCTGTAAGTTGTGGGGTCGGCGGGGTTCCTACTGTAGGTTCTTCCTTTGTTACTTTTGGTAGATTTGGCAGCGGCATTCGTCATGGGGATTTGGATTATTCGGGTAATTCCCCACTAGCTGGATCTATGGGCACAAGAGTGCGGCCTGTTCCAAACCAAGGTTCTATTTGGTGTGGTTTTGGGCAATCTGGCACTAACCGGGTCACACAAGTCAGTCAAAATTATGAAATTGACAGAGAGCCCATTTATGATCTTAGCCAAAAAACAGCTTCCGATTTAACAGGTGGCGCAGGCTTTGTTCCAACAGAAGTTTGTACCAATTACCCAATAGAAGTTACAACAAATATGACAGTTGAAGTAGACGATTACGAAACTGCTAATATTATGGATACTATACGTAGCGGTCATCATGAAACAATTAGCTTGACAATGTATCAAAGTTCGCTGTCTATTGAGGCTCTAGCTGGACCAAATGAAGTAGGAGGGACCGTTAATTTAGAGGACGAGACCTCGGAAACACTGGAAGATAACGGCTATAAGACAGTATATAGATTTAACAGCGTAACAGGGCAACTCGTGTCTCAAAGTGTAAAGACATCAATAGATGGAACATTAAGTGTAGACTTAGAATTTAAAGATTATTTAAACAGGAACTTCTAAAAATGGGAAAAATAAATGAATATTCGGCTATGGGCGCCGCCCCTGCGAGCAACGATCTGCTTTTTATAGGCGATACGGATGGAAGTCCGGCCTATGAAATTAAAAGCATTACTGTCGCTAATTTACATAAAGTGGCCAATGTAGCAGCGGCTAGCTCCAGTGGATTGAGCCTTAAAGACGATGGAGGCAACTATGGTATTTTTATTAAAGATGGGGGTAACATTGGTATTGGCACTGGCGCAGGTAGTCCTAATACTTTCTTAGAGTTGAATTCCGGGGCAAGAACGGCTACTTTTGTTGCGGGGACACCTTCAACGTGGACAAATATGCTTTTATTGAACCCTACCGACACAAATACTGCTGCCGTAGGTATTAATTTTCAAGTTGACAATGCTTTTGATTCAAGTAGTGGGGCTGGAATTGTAGGGATTAAAAGTCATGCCACTAATGCTCAAATGGATTTAGCTTTTATTACTGATCCGTCGGGAGCGGGTTCAGCGGAACGGATAAGAATATTGCATAGTGGTGAGGTAGGGGTAGGGCAAACTGCGCCTACAAGCCTCTTGCACGTTGGAGACGGATCAGCTACGCCTTCGTTAAGGATTCAAGGTTCTTCTCATGATGTTTATTTGTATACTGACGCTACTAACGGCCCCGGAGTAAAAAGCGGAAGTGGTGATGAGTTACATCTTCAAAAAGGGTATGGGGGAGGGTCCAACACAGATCTTGTTTGTTTTTATAGTACTTCTGACCCTGTTACTCCTTTGATGATTCAGTCTGTGGATGGTAACGTGGGGATCGGTACGAATGATCCGTCAGCTACGTTGGAAATTAGTAGTAAGGTGGATGATGCTTTATATATTTATTCAAGGGCTTCTGCTAAAAATGCGCGCATTCGCCTCGAGACCGCATCCGGCTCAAGCAGCTATATTCAAGATGATTCAGCGGGATATGTTGCTATTGGGGGGACATCTAGTCTTGCGGCTAGTAATTGTTTACAGATTGCTAAGGCTAATGGTAGGATTAGTATTGGTGGTACATTGGGGACATTTAATTATGCGGTTACAACTTCATCTCTCCCGGCGACGCAAGCATACTTTTCTAGCTCGAGCACCGCAAAGGGGTATATTTATATCACTAATACACAAAGCGCCACGTGTCAAACGGCGGTAGTATTTGGTAACCAAACGGAGACCAACAAGGCGCGTTGGATGTGTGGGCAATTTTGGAATACTTCTCATAATTATTTTGGATTTGAATATTTAGGGGACGCATCGAAGACGCCAGAAACCGCAACGTTTAACGGGGGAACTCTTCAAGATACAACTGTTTATATTTCCCAAGACGGGGGCATCAGCGCTGAGAATACAGCGGCCGCTTTTGGCACGGCATTAGGCAATCTTGCCAACCCCCTTCTCTCCGGTGGGGCGATTGTAGGTACGGGACAATATAATGTTGCTTCGGCAGCTATTAAAACGGGGTATACAGCATATGACAGCGATACACTCACGGCCTCGCAAACAGGCAACACTGTGACTGCCACGAGCGGAACGCCTTTCACAGCATTGATGGTTGGCAGGACTTTGGATTTTGACACTACTGGTACCGCTGGGCATATTACATCGTTTACCAGTACTAGCGAGGTGGAGGTTAGCGTATCTCAGTCAGTAACCACTGAAGGCTATGTAATTGGAGCTGGCAATGTTGTTACCGTCACTTTTACAAAGGACTTGAATAAAGTGGGCGCAGGGGGGCCAAATTATACAATAGTAGCCAGCGGATATGATGGTGTTAACGATCAGGTAATGTGGGGAGAGGCTACAGATCGATCAACGGGAAGCTGCGATATCACATTTCAAACAGCGGGCGTTCCGGTACCTAATCTTACAAGAACTGCAGTTAAGTGGACATGGGTTATACATGGAGCTAAACTTAAAGCCTCGTAACATAGCAAATGGCTAAGTTCATAAAATATGAGAAAGCATTACTTGAGATCGAAAGCCACAGTATTTTGGCCGAAAATGCAGAGTTAGGTGTAGAAGCGTCACTTACCCCGATAGAAAATATCACCGGAAGTGTTATGCGCTATGCAGCGGACGCTCCGCTAAAAGGCACCCTTTCCTTTAGCCATTATTTAACAGGATCTCTTCATGAATTCCTTAATCCTTTAACAAATGTAGAAAGGACGGGTGAACCATTGCGGGGTAACTTAGGGGGAATTGAGTTTGCGAGCGGTTATATTCGTAGCCTCCAGTTTTCAGTATCTCCTATGGCTCCTATTTTAGTGCGTTCTTCGATGGATGTTTATGGAGAGCTTAGCGTGTTGGGTGCAGAAGGGCGGAGCGATGAGGTAATGAGGGGGGTGCAGGACGATCCTCGCGCTATTAGTCATGGAGCTCAAACTTATTTGGCTGGAAACGATTTTGGAATAAATAATAAATTAGGATTTTCTTATTCTGTTACATGTGAACGCAACCCAATGACAGTTATAGGAAGCGGTTTACCTAGTCGGGTTACAAAAGAAAACGTACAAATTAATATGACCGTGCGCGGAGAGGACTTGGGTACCGTATTAACTACTACTGGGTACGCAGCTATCGCAGATGTTTATGTGTATGGTGTTTATGCCGAGCCGGGATCTTCAGCAATGGGTCGTTTTGGTTGTACCGGACAAGTTCACTCCCAAAATGTCTCTGCTTCTGACGGGGCTTATATGGCGGGAGAGATTTCCTTGTCTCAAGATTATTTAACTGGAAAACAAATTGTATGATAATTAATTCTGGAGTAACTAATATAGCAAGGGTGCTGCCATTCGAGGTGGGCAATGAGTACAAGAAGTACGATGTTGTTTACTATAGTGGCTATACGGATCCCAGTCCAACCCCTGCTACCCTTCATCCGTGTTTGCAATCTGAATCCGGACATTGCTACTATACAGGAGCCGCGGCAACTTCAACTATTACTAATCGGCCATATGGAGCAGATACAGAATGGACCACAGGCTTTTTTGCAGACGTATCTTATGGGGCCACTGTTGACTATGAAGTTCTTAACTATACAACAGAGTTTGGCGATGGTTATTATAATGTTTTAAATAAAAGCGAAAATGCGGTGCGCGCTAGCTTTTCAACAAATTTTACCAAAAGAACTGACCAAGAAACAAAAGCCATCATACACATATTAGAGGATTCTTTTAATCACGGAAACCGTCCTAGCGGTGGTTATAGCGGTATTCCGTGGACGCCTTTTGCGCCTTATAATCAAAGCGGCGAGTTTTTTGTGGAAAGCTTTACACAGAGCTATGAGTCTCCGGACGTTAACAATGTCTCTACTACCTTTTTCAGGGAAACAGCATCTACAACAGATTGGAAGACTTTATATATTCCATTTGAAGATACAAGAATGGAATACGCTAACAGTATTGACGGAAATGTTGCCACAAACTATTTTCAACATGACGCAGTATTTTTAAGACAGTTGCCGGGAGAGGAAGAGTTGGCGCCATCTCAAACAGGATGGTATTATTTTACAGGTGAGAAAAATATTGACTATAGTTCGGAGACTGGAATTTTTGGGACAGAGTATAACTCTCCAACAGGAACCTATCCCTTATGGACAAAAGATGAGTTTTATTTTGATTTAAATCAAAACATCAGTATACCTCAAAACCCTCGATTCACTAAACAAGATTTAGATAACGGTTTTGTTATGCGGTTTAATGAGGGTATTAACAAAAATTTACTTGCCTTTCCCGTGGATCTAAAGGGAAGAACAGATAAAGAGGCTTTGGCTATAGTTCATTTTTTAGAGCATCATGCGGGAGTTAATCTTTTTCAGTTTACACCTCCAGCTCCTTATGACTTTACAAACAAGGTGTTCTTGGCTGCGAATTGGAGCCATACTATTAATTTTAAAGATAATAATGATATCACGGTCAATATGCGAGAATTTCCTATTGATTATTTAAACTTATCTACTAACTTTAACTCTTTGGTAACAGTGGTTAATCAACCATTAAAAAATCTTTCCTCTTATTGGAGTTGGCCGACAGATGGTGATCCAACCGGACCGGTTAGTGTAAGTCGTTATGCGGGATCTAAATCCACTAAAGAAAGAATTGAGAATACCGACTTTATATCAAATAGCGGTATGAAGGTTTTTAGTATAACAGGACATAGTATTAGGACGGGATTTTATTTAACAAATAGCGGGAACGTCGACATAAAGACCTCCATAGATTATGCGGACCCTTATCAGGTTTTTGATTTTCCTTCAGGCCATTCTTTTAACCCAGTAGTTACGGCGCCGGGATCTTCTAGTTTTATTCCTTTTTATTTTAAAGGGTTTGCTGATAATGTGAGTTCTTCGGGTCCAGACGTAGGGACAACTGGCCCTGAAGTAAGCGGGGTCTATAGTGCAACATTAACATTAAATAATTCTAGCTTAGAGAATACTCATGATCCTTCTGGGCCAATTACTTTTGGTATTACAGGTTATATTACCGGATTTGATGAGGCTGCTACGCTACCCGTTAGCTGTGCTAATCCTTATAGAGGGAATGATGGCCAGACACCTAATCATCCAGCTCGTTTTTTAATTCAAACAGGCTATTATGATGTTTCAGGTGTGCCGTTGCATCTATTGTCATGGGAGCACCCCGCCACAGGTGGTGATTTAAATCGTTATTCTATTCAATATACTCAAGACAAGACTTGGGCTGAGGTTTCAGGAATTCCTTTTACAGACGATACTTCTGTGCGAAATATTAACGGGATTGCTGGTACAGGATTTGAGATTAATCGAAAATATATTCAGTCTTATGCTGCCGACATATCCGTCTCAAATACCGCTGGATATGTTCAAACTAATTTTTACACGGGAATTTTGGTCCCTTCAAGTTTAGCGGGAGACGCCGAGATCCCTGAGGGCCTAAAAAATCTTCCAGATCCTCAAAATACAGGGATTCATCAAAAGTCTTATTTTGTGCAAAAAGGTCTTTCTCCCGACGTAGATTATTACTATAGGATGCGATCAGAGTATATTCAGAACAACAATACTCTTACTTCTGATATTGTAGGTTCAATGTATGTATATGCTAGCGGGACCTCAAGTTTAGGTGGGCTCGTATCCCATCAGGTATCTACCGGCTTGAGCGATAGCTCAACTGAATTCACTGATGCTAGAACAGCCATTCCAACTACAGTTAAACCAGCTTTTAAGGTTGCCTTAGAAGATCAGGCTACCAATATCAATTTAAGCGGAGAGTTTATTAAAGGTCTTGTAGGGGCGGGTATCGTGAATCAAGATGCGGACGGTATAGACATGGTCGTTACAGCAGTAAATCCTACTATTGGAGATTATCTTGAGGTAGCTAATACGGGGGCTTATGGGGATAATTTTACTGGCGTTCAGTTTATCTTGGGGCCAAATTTTACAGTAGGAGGGGAAGGAGGAGTTATAGGCGCTAATTCTTTTTACCAAACTACCACACCACCGGAAAATATAGATACCACCATGGTAACTCCAGCGATCCGGACAGGCTTTCAGCTTTTAACCGGGGTGGTAAACCCCGCAGATTCTCCCGGGGGAGGGGGGGACCCTAATTTGTTCAAACCAATTGCCGAAACTCCCACTGTTCTTGTTATGCAGGATAGCTCAGCGGCGGTAGGACAAGGGGGTACAGGAGGAACAGGGGGATATACCAAAGTTGCACAAACAGATAAGAACAAGGTTAAATTGTCAGCGTCACGCGAGGGGCCCCAAACAAGGGATGATCAAACGGCTAATAAATATACTATAGAAGTTGAAGTAGGCGCCTTTAGTAACTCTACAGATGGTGCAGTTGGAGGGGATGTTATTTATATCTCTCACCCATCCATCGACAAGTTCTCTATCCGAAAAGACTATAATGCTAAAATTTTTGCAGGAGGAGGCGGCGGCGGCGGCGGCGACCGCTTTAAAACAGAGAAGATGTTTGCGATAGAAAACTCAAGATTCAGTGACAAGCGCGCGTCGAACAAGGACAAAACAGACCCAACCAGAGGTTATACGCACTCTACCAATTTAGGCGGATGGAATTCATCTACCTATGCTGAAATTACTACTGCGGGAGATCTTAGGTTCCGGGTTTTCGGCGACCCACCAAAAGGTTGGGAATGGGGGGCTAAGCTAAAATATTATAGAACATTCGACTTAAGTAGCTACATGGGAGAGCATAAAGGTGGTGCTGGAGGGGGAGGGGCAAGTTTTAAGGAGTCAGCAGGGGGAATGCAGCTTGCCTTTCAAGAAAATCAAAGAGGAATAATAACGGCTAGCAAGGGGGGTTATAATCGCATAGGAAAAGGAAATATTATTTTAACAGGTGGAGACTTAGATATAAGAAATTCTTTTGGGGGAGACGGCGGAAATTATGGAGAGCCGGGTAATCCGGGGGAGTCTTTTACTGAAGAGTTGGCGAATATGCCGTTTATATTGATAGATGAGTCAAGGGGTCGCGCAGGTGGAGCTGCAGGAAAAGCCATTAGAACCATCAGCACAAATACCAATTATACGATGAGCAATTATCGTGGCAAACTTTTAGCCATAGCTCCCTCGAGGACGCTTATTACGGATATTGCCGGATTAGTGGGATACTTTGAGGCCGGAAACAAAAGCTACAACACGGGAACGACCGAAGCTACCGGTGGTCAGAGCGTGGAGAAATGGGTATCTGTAAATGACCCTAATGTTTATTTATCGCAAGGAACAACAGCAAATAAGCCCAACCTACAGGAGGCTCAATTGAATGATAGAACAGTAGGAACGGGAACAGGCGTCCGGTCTGCCACCGTGACTATAGAGCGTGACTATTTTAATCATCAACCATATATCTATTTCACCCCTAAGGAAGCTAATCAGATCGAGTATATGCACCTTTATGGGGCCACCGCAAATTCAGCAGCACAAGGAGATATCCAAATTGATAACACGGGTACCCCTTATGCAACAGGGGATGCTATAACAATTAAGATTCATCCTATAGACTTTTCTATTTCTTCTGGAACGGTCATTAAGTTTAGAGGAGGCTCTGAGTTCGAGTTGACGTCTGCGGCTACTTATAGTGATCCAGATAGGATTACCCAATTAACAGGCAATTTGTCCGGACAACCCTTAACCAATAATACTCGCGGATATTATCGACTATCCTCACTGATGGAGGGCTTTGATATTTTTTATGTCATGTATCCAAACAGGTGGTTTAAGGGAAGTGGGAATATTACCGCCAATTCGCTTGCAGAAGGTGACAATAACAAAGATGACACCTATCAAACTGGTTGGATGGATTTTTCGACACCTAGGCTTACCCCGAATACATGCTATAGTCTTGATAACCAACAGATGGTTGACAACACAGGGCTCGGGAAAAACAAAGAGCTGTTCTCTTTTGCAGATCGCGGTTATCCAAGTGGCGCCATAGGCTTAAGGCCCTATCGAGCGTGGGTGTATAATTTGACTGGCGAGTCTTTGGGGGGGAATTTGCGTTTGACTGCTCGCAACGATGGCAACACAGTGGCCTCAGATAGGTATTTAGGTGATTTTTTCACTTTTAATTCTTCGGGAAGCGTTGTGATAGGAGGTAACCGAAAAGTAGGGAGCTCTACTGTTGATTTTGGATTTCGTGGGGGAATTGGTGCGATAGTTATTTTTAATAGAAAACTGAGTGGCGCGGAGAACCGCAAAGTATTGGGCGTTTTATTCAATAAATATATGAGAACAAAAGCTGCTACCGCTTCAACCCCGACAACCCTTAATTATCAAAACAAACCGTCGGATTTGACGGGGTTAGCTGGTCAAATATATTTGACTTCATAAAAATCATGGCAACAGAAGCACATAATAAATCAATAACCGATCTTTTACCTGACACCCTCATAGAATTGTTTGAGGTTGAAGTAGGGGGAACCGTAGGAATCAAAAAATTTCATGCAGGAAAAATTATTGACAAAGACATTATTCTAGGGGGGGTTACGTATTACTGTCTCCCTATTGAAGCGAGCGGCTTTGAGTCGAAAGGGGACGGCACATTGCCTCGCCCCAAGTTAATTGTATCTAATCCAGACGGCCTTATTACGGAGCTCATTAAGCAAGAAGACGATATGGTAGGAAATGTTTTCAAAAGGATAAGAATCTTTTTAAAATTTATAGATGAGGTTAATTTTCCTGAAAAAGTTAATCCTTTTGGTAACTCTGATCCTAACTCACGCTTTGATGATGATCTTTATATTTTTAATCGAAAAATATCTGAAAACAAATATTTTATAGAATTTGAATTGGTTTCCCCTTTAGAAGTAGAAAATTATAAGCTTCCAGCTCGAATTATGGTGGCTAATTATTGTCCGTGGAAATATAGGGGTATTGGCTGTCGTTATGGCTCTAGAGATGACTATACTGGACCTACCACTCAATTGGAAAGCAAAGAAGGGGGAGAGAAGATGCAATCGATTGATTTTTTCCCTAGGAGAGAAGCAGTACAAAAGATTACAGTATCTAATGCTGGGAGTGGTACTGCAAAATTTAAAACCAACAACCCAGATTATAGTACCGGAACCGCTAGCCAGCCAGCCATTTATAGTACCGGAACCTCTATCCAGCCAAGCATTTATAGTACCGGAACCGCTAGCCAAACCAGCAACACCGTGACTGGGGTAGGGACATCGTGGACAGCAGATATGATTGGTCTAGCTTTTACTTTTACTGGTGGTGCAGGTAGTTCGGGGTATATAACGGGATTTACTAGTCCTACTAAACTGTCGGTAAGTGTAAGTCAATACGTATCGTCAGGGGCACCGCAGACTTATACTATTGGAACTGGTTTCGATGTGCTTGGGTCAGGGACAACGTGGACAGCAGAGATGGTAGGTCTAGATTTTACTTTTACTGGTGGTGGTGGTAGTTCGGGGTATATAACCGCGTTTACTGATGCTACCCATATGACGGTCAGCGTATCTAACCCCGTAGCGTCAGCGCAGGCCTATACTATTGGAACTGGTTTCGATGTGGTTGGGTCAGGGACAACGTGGACAGCAGAGATGGTAGGTAGAGCTTTTGATTTTACTGGTGGTGGTGGTAGTTCGGGATATATAACCGCGTTTACGAATGCTACCCTTATGGAGGTCAGTGTATCTAACCCTGTATTGTCAGCGGAGGCCTATACTGTTGGAGGATATGCAATAGGAGATCATACCGCTTCTCCGGGGATAGCGGTAGACGCACTTCCTCTCGCATTAAAAGTTGCCGATCAATTAGTATTTGTCAATCAGGGGGTTTTGACCTTGAGTGCTGATGCAGCAGCAAGTGCTACTGTAGTGTATGGTACTCTTACTACAACTGCGCTACCGGATAACGAGATAGCTTCCCTGAGCTATCCTGAAGGTAACTATTCTTTGCCTGATGGTATTAGGGTAGAACAGTTAGCTCAACCTATCAAGTTTGGTCAAATTATTAGTTTTGGGAGGGGTGTCCGTTTTACGTTGAATGCTGATGCTGACGAAAACGCTGATGAAATCTTTGGTGACTTAATAGGGGGAAGTGTAGGCACCGCCGCGGAGGGTGCCATTGCGGACGCTTCTGGTTTTGCTATAACAGATTATCGTGTACAAGGGGTGCCCATAGCAGACGCAAGAGATAAAAGGTTCGATGATCCTAATAATGACTTTGAATTAACTGGAATGCGTTGGGTTTATGAATATAACCCTACTATCTCTGATATTGCTTTGAATGCAGCGGTATCTGCTGGCACGGTCTCAAGCTCTTCTAACGCTCTTGAGTTGTCGGTTGTTGATGTTCCGGAAAATATTAACCCCAAGCGTACCATGACACTCTTTGATAGTGGCGGATCTGAAATAGGCACCTTAAAGACAGGGGCCCTTGTTTTAAAAACTGTCACAGTGGAGTTGACCGCAGAGGTGACTGACGCTGATACTGTTACTGCAAATGGTGCGGCTGCTAGCGGCGCTCTTTCAATGACGGTAGCTGCAATTTCTGTAGATATACGTATAGGGGCGATTATAACTTTTAGTGGTGGTTCTACGTTTATTTTGACTTCTGCAGCTTCGGCTACGGACACTACTCTTACTGGTATTTTGACAGGTGATGTAGTAAACCTAGAGGAGGGGAGGATAAACAAAGCTGTTCTCCTCAAGCCAATCCCCGTATCTTTTAAAGAAGGAGAGATCATTACTTTTGGGGCCAGCCAAACAGTTAAATTGACTAAAGATGAGGGTATTGGAGCAGAGTCACTATTGGGCACTGTTACCACAGGGTCTCCCATTGCGACGGGAACTTCTGGCACACTAAGAACTACAATAAAAGGGGCATTAGACCTAACAACAGGCACTTCAATAGCTGCAGACGCCACCATAAAAGTGGGTTATGTTAAAGGAGATGTCGTATCCATCAGCTCTTTCAATGATGAGCCTACAGCACTTTTTGTTTGTATTAAAGACCACACAGTGTTTAAGGATCCCCGCTTTAAAAAAGAATATTGGGTGGAGGATCAGTGCAGTAAGACTTTAAATGGGTGTAAAATGCGTTTTAGCGAGTATCACCACCTTCCTTTTGGAGGGTTTCCATCTATTGAGGCTTATCGATATACCAATTAGGCGTGATTTTTTAAGTTATATTCAACGTATCTCTTCTTTTTATAAAAAAGAAATATGTGGAATGATTTCTAAAAACTCTTTGTTTTTCGTTAAAAACTATTCCCCTGAGCCTTTTCAGACTTTTTATATTGATCCGCTTAAATATCTAGAGGTCGCCCAAGACAAAACAATTGATTTTTGTTTTCATTCTCATCCAGAAAGCTGTTGTACGCCAAGCGCTGCAGATATAGAGCTTTCGGACAACGCTTTAATACCTTTTTTAATTTTTTCCTGTCCCGAGAAAAGATTTGGGCTATATCGCCCGAATAATCAAGAAACAATTTATTTTTTTATTTAAAAGTGTATAATGTAGGTATGATATCTATTTCCATAGAAGGTCGCGCGGGCCAAATGTTAGGTAAAAATTGGCGCCTTCACGTGGGAACTGTTGGGGAGGCTGTGAAAGCTCTACGTGCGAACGCGGGGCACCTGTTCCATAGGGCCTTAAAGGCTTCTGCTGGTTACGTATTAGTGGTGGACGGGGCCCCCATTGAAAGTCAGGGCTGCTTTTTTAGAAAAATTAAAAAAAGTTTGTGTTTTATTCCTGTTTTGGCTGGGGGAGCTGTCTTCATTCCGGCTATTTTTGAGGCGATTTTTGTGGGTTTAGAGGTGTATATGGCCGCTACAGTAGCCGAAGTGTTGGCGTATGTTATTGTTACCGCCATGGTAGCTTTAGTTGTTTATGGCATTTATACGCTTATCACATATTTAAACCAAG
>Ga0098034_1000828_pt1 | contig 12120 bp, 2 predicted proteins | sample 2_EtaG_FD_77062 | JGI IMG/M metagenome (GOLD analysis project Ga0098034, IMG submission 77062) | Marine viral communities from the Subarctic Pacific Ocean - 2_ETSP_OMZ_AT15125 metaG | ecosystem: Environmental > Aquatic > Marine > Oceanic | place: Pacific Ocean | collected 2015-01-07
AGTTATATCTGCAGAAAACAAACAGGCTGATCGCTGTATGGATTGCCCTATGAACGTGAAGGGGTCTGGACAAAACAACACAAAAGCTTGCCGATACAACCAACGCTTAGCTATTGTACCCGAAGATAATATGGAGCGAGTGTACCAACTCCAGTTGCCAGCTACGAGTATTTTTGGTGATGTCATAGCTAACAAAATGCCCATGCAGTCCTACGCTAAGTTCCTTGAAGCGCACGACAAAACTCCTATCATCGCGATTGTTACCCAGATGTACTTTGACAATAACGCCGATGTACCTAAGTTATTCTTCACCCCAGTGCGTCCCCTAAATGAAGAAGAACTGGAGAAAGCAATTAAGCTAAGTGAATCTCCTGAAGCAGAGCGAGCTGTTAGTATAACAGTGTCTCAAGCTGATGGTGTTATGCAGCCAGAAGAGGAGCCAAAAAAGGATGCTGGTAGCAATACTACTGGGAGTAATACTGATGCTAGTACTGTGGGGACAGAGTCTAACAATGAGAAAACTGCGGTGGATGATGGTGGAGATGGCACCGACCCTGACGAGCCACCGGAACCCGTTAAACTAGCCAGTAAGAAATCTGCTGAACCCGAACCTGAAGGGGATGTTGACGACGAACTCGTTGAGCTACTCGACAAGTGGACTAACTAAATACTACCCACTGCGGCTAAGGAAACTTAGCCGCAGTATCACTTCAGGTTGCAGTTGATGGGCGCTAAAAGTTTTTTAGACGCTGCGCTTAGTGACACTGGGTATTACTGCGTTTTTGCTAATAGGAAAAAGTCTAAGCCTGTACAGAAATTCTACAGTTCTACAGGAGAACTATTAGACGCTGCCATTAAGCTCGACGTAGATGGCTATGATACTTACTTCGCGTTAGCTACGTTTACTGAGGATTCCTCACGTAGAGTCGATAATGTGCATAAATTATGCGCTTTCTTTCTTGACTTAGATTGTGGCGAGAGTAAGGAATATCCAACACAAGCGCATGCCCTAAAGGACTTGCATCGGTTCTGTGAAACTACCTCTATACCAAAGCCTGTTATCATAAGCTCTGGACGTGGCATACACGTTTACTGGCTGCTAAAAACCCCCGTCACGCTCTCTGAGTGGCTCCCCGTAGCTTCCAAACTTAAACAAGTGTGTTCAGAGCACAATCTGCTTGCTGACTCTGTTGTGACAGCTGATGCAGCTAGAATCCTCCGTATACCCACAACCCACAACCACAAAGACAGCCCCCCAAAAGAAGTTCGCGTTTATGGCAAAAAACTAACCACTATTAAGTTTGAAGTGTTCAAGGAGCAAATAGACTCCATCCCCGTAAAAACAGCCCCCGCGCCAGTTGTCCCAGTTGTGGGTGACACATCGGGGATAAACAGCGCCCTGATGGATGCCTTAATAGGCAATCAAGAAAGCTCCTTCAAAGATATTCTCAGGAAGACTGCTAAAGGACATGGCTGTGACCAACTTAAAATTATCGTCAAAGACCAAAAAGAGATATCTGAGCCTCTTTGGCGAGCAGGGCTATCTATCGCTAAATTCTGCACAGAAAAAGAAGAAGCAGGGCACTTCATCTCAAAAAGCCATCCTGACTATACAGTAGAAGATACTATAACAAAAATGGATGGGATTGCTGGCCCTCACCTGTGCTCCAGTTTCGACAGTATAAACCCTAACGTATGCCCCAACTGCCCCAATAGAGGCAAGATACGCTCCCCAATAACGCTTGGAAGCTCAATAAAGGAAGCGTCCAAAGCTGATAATATTGTGCAAGTCCCCAGTGCCTTATTTGACTCCCAAACATATATAATCCCCGCTTACCCAAAACCATATTTCCGAGGCACCAATGGCGGGGTATATAAGCGAACAAGCATAGATGGAGAAACAGAAGACTTATTGATCTACCACAATGATATTTACGTAACTCAACGAATACATAATGAAGAGATTGGAGAATGCGCAGTACTACGACTACACCTCCCGAAAGATGGTATACGCGACTTCACTATTCCACTATCTGCAATCACATCTAAAGATGAATTCAGAAAGCAGATGTCCATGCAAGGTGTGGCCTTAACTAAAATGGATAACCTCATGTACTACATAACCACATGGATAAATGAACTTCAGCATCTCTCTTCTGCTACCGCCGCCCATATGCAATTTGGATGGGTGGGCGATGACTTCGAAGCATTCATACTGGGTAAAATGGACATTCGAAAAGATAGCGTTGAATTCAATCCAGCAACTCCACCTACCGCAGGGCTTATGTACGCCTTCGAACCTAAAGGAACCTTAGAGGGGTGGAAGGAAGCAATGGAGTTCTACAACAGGTCAGGCTTTGAATTGCACCAACTCGTAGTAGGCTCGGGATTCGGTGCTCCATTAATGGAGTTTCTACCAATCAGTGGAGCGATGATGCATCTACATAGTGACACTGGGTTTGGCAAAACGACTGCTTTATATGCGGGCATGAGTATATGGGGTTACCCAAAAGAGTTAGTTCTGCTAGAAGACGACACAACAAACGTAAAGATGCATAGAGGTGAAGTGTACCACAGCCTGCCACTGTACATAGACGAAGTAACCAATGAAAGCGGTAAGGTATTAAGCGGGCTTGCTTACCAAACAGTAGGAGGCATGCAACGGGGGCGCATGAAAGCTTCTGTTAATGAAGAACGTAAACGGGGTAGGCCGTGGAAGCTACTTTCCGTTACCACAGGGAATACAAGTTTTATTGACCGTGTTGCTATGTATAAAAGTACTCCTAAAGCAGAAGCGCAACGAGTTTTAGAACATAGAGTTAAGGAAGTAGTCTTTGATACAAAGGAAGAGACTGATAACTTTGCAGAGACTATTATGAAAAACTACGGGCATGCAGGGAAGATCTATATTCAGTATATTATGAACCATGTCCCTGAAATCAAGAAGCTACTCAAAAGCGTACAGAAACGTATAGACACCCTTGCGAAACTCAAGGCGAAAAATAGATTCTGGTCTGCATTTATGGCAGCTACAATGACGGGGTTAATAATTGCTAAGCGCCTTGGGCTTATCAACTACGATACTCAGAAATTATTTCAATTTGTGCTCGACATACTAAGTACCTCAAAGCAGTCGATCCAATCACTAGACTCCTCCATAGAAACCCACTTAAATGACTACATAAGCAAAAACTACAGCAACATACTGTCAATAAAGAGTACCGATGATGGGCGCATAAACTCGGTAATTCCTGAAGCCACGCCAAGAGGGGAGTTAGTGGCACGGTATGAAACAGACGTAAAGAAGTTATTTCTTCTGCCAAAACCACTGAAGATATGGTGCCTCGACCAACAATTAGACTACAGTAATATAATCAACCAACTCAAAACACTAGGGGGTAAATCAGTAAAAATCCGACTCGGTAAAGGGACAAACATGAAGCTCCCCCCAACAAATGTATGGGTGATCAATTTCAATGTACCTGTATTAGCTGAGGAACCCCCTAAAGATGCGCCGCCCGAAGAAGCCCCCGCTGACGTACGCGAAGATAAACATTGATTGAGTTGAGATGCTTGTCAATATTGGCAAGATGAAAGTAAACCACTCAGTATTTATCCCCTGCGTACGCACCCGAAGCGCTATTAGTAAGCTACACACTATAGCTAAAAAGTGGAGGAGAACTGTGAAATGCCTATTTGTCGTTGAGGGTGGGATACAAGGAGTACGTATGTGGCGAATTTTGTGATATTATATACAGTGAACGTCTTGGTACGTTCTCCTGTGAACCCCGGCTAGTCGCCTGATTGGTCGGGGTTCTTAATCATCGAAAGCCCCCCACGTAGCATCAGCTTGCTCACTAGCGTACCGCATCAGTGGGCTAAAATACACTCCCCCCTTCGTCTGAGAAGCTATTTTGTGTTGTCGCTTCATCGACTTGATAATAGTTGCAGATGAAATGAGTTCTCTCCCCACTCTGGACATATGCTTATTGTTAAACTCTATCATCTCAGTGAATATTTCCTGGACTTCAGTATAGTCCATAAAGCGATATGCCACGTACATACGCGTCAGTAGCCTAGAGCGTTTCTGCTCTATTGCAATGCTGATTTTCTTCTTAGAGCGGTTCTTCTCTTGCTGGAATGTATATTGCGTTGGGGAGAAGCCCAGCATCTGCCAGAATATATCGTTCGCGTCCAGCCCGTCTACAATAACGTTACCCTTGCGAGTGAGCGGAGCATCATCATGTATATACCGCACAGCTTTCATCAGATTACGTAGTGCTGTTGGGGACATAGTTTCCAGCGCACGTTCAACTTCACGTGGATTATTGGCATTTATAGCGTCGCGAAGTCCATCTGCAAACTGAAGTCCTGTGCTAACAAAAGGACCACCCCCAAGTCGAAATAGCTGCTCCCCGAGTGTCAAATTCTCTGTAAAAGGGTTCGTTTTATACAATAGCCCTGACAAGCCTACACGCTGTGCTACGTCTTCACCTGCAAGATTTAATGCTCCCTTGTATAGTGGTTCCCCCATATATAAACGCACTATAGTTTCAAAATCTTCCTCGTCGTCTTCGAGGAACATGAGATTAGCTAACGCAGCTACAATAGCGAAAAACGGAAGCCCCTGAACGCCAGATAACAATAGTGTAGACCCCAAGACCCCTAAAAATTGCCTAGTGGCTTCGTGTCGCAACACGTCCAGAACTTTTTTATCTACACCCCGGTCTTTCTCCCCAGCTGTATATTGATTAATTGCTGTCTTAGCTGTTCTGAGTAGATAATGGTACATAGTAGCGCCAAAAGGTTTGTACATAAGCGCAACTCTCAGTACCCCTTCACGCGCTGCGCTCGCTACTAAATTACGATTAGTCCCACCGTTATACTCCTCTGTTTTCTGCAACGCTTCTAATGCAATCTCTTCATACTCTGCTTTTGTGAGTTTCTTTTTAGTTACATACTCTACGCCATCACGAGTCTTTTTTACTGTACTCCTCTTATCCACCTCTAGCATGTAAGCAGACAACATAGTTATCTGGCGAGTGTACTTCTCTCCGTGGTGGAACATAAACGCAGACCACTTACTAATTTTACTACCCCACCCCTCTCGCTTACCCGCTTCACCCAAATCCATTGACTCAAAAGCCGCAGACTGCCCTAGCATCGCACGTTTAGCTGCAGCGTCTATCAAAACAAGTAAATTATAGTCCGTCAGAATATCAGTAACAGGCTCCCCTAAATCTCTGAGTTCTTCCTTCCCAATAAGAGTACTCTTTGTATAAACTTCTTTGCGCAACTCTTGCTGCCCTTTCTTATTCACTACTACGTAGTTCCCTATATTCAGAGCTGCTCTAGAAAATATTGTGCTCTCATCACCGTAATCAGCCGCTAATTTTATCTCAGTCCCCCACCCGCTATTAACAAACACCTTGTGCGCTTTATGTATCATCTTAGTAGCTTCTATGTGCCCGTACCTAGTAGCGAGAGCGGGATACACAATAAGAGCTAGCTGAGTTAAGTTAACCATCGCAGAAGATGGGTTAAACCCAATTGTCCAGAGGAAGGCTAGTCTAGTAGCTATTGTAGCCCATTGATCTTTCGGCGGGGATGCAGCGAATTGAGCCTCACTTATCATCTGCTCGATTAACTCTACATTTTTAGTGTCATCTCGCGCTAACGCCTCTTCCAACTCCTTTTTCTTAACGTCAGCTACCTTGTACAGCTGCTCTGCATACTTAAGCTGCTCTACTTGAAAACGCATAGAATGAGCACGTTCCTCAAACACCTCAAATAAATTTTCTTCGAACCCAAAAACGCCCTTCCGCTTCCGATTTTGTAGCCCCTTAGCAAAGGAAGCTTCTGGTAGGAGATCAATGAATATCTCCATGATATCTGCTTTTACCATAGCCCTTGCAGTTTTCGCAGTCTTGTTTTCCTTTGAGTCAGCAACAGTAGGCGCAGCATCATCCATCTTTTTAAATATGTCATGGATGAAAGAAGTACTAGGGGTGTCCTTATACACCACAGACTCACTAACGACGGACTTATGCACCGCACCTAGAATATCCAATGCCTCGTCTTCAGTAGTTGCTTCATTTTCTTTGTCTTTAAGCGTTTGCTCTATCTCAGTCGCTGAGTACCTCTTTTTAAGCTCAGGGCGTATGACCTCCTGTATGAACATCTCTCTAAGCGCTGGAGAATGAAGATGTTTCACTGCAAGCTCTCCATGGAAATCAAAAGTAACTCTGTAATCTCCTTTCCTTGTAAGGGGTAAGTAGCCATCTAGCTTATTCTTGAACAGCATCTCCATGACTTTATTTTTTACTTTCTTTGCCCCTTCTACCTCATCCCCCATTATAAAATCTATTCGCTTAAAAACTACGTCCTTCATATCGGTGTATATCTTTCCGTACACATCAATAATATGTTTTAGTACTATCTTAGCGTCCTTAGCGTCAGGGCCAACTTTAGCTAACTCCTTCGTTAACTCCCTATGTCTGTTTAGTTTCTCCCCTTTGTAGTTCGAAGCAGGTTTTGTTACATCGACTTCATCTAAAGTACCTTTATTACCAACCCCAATTAACGTTTCTATCTGCGCTGCGCTATGCCTCCTTAACCACTTATTATTTTTTACTACTGACGCCAATACACTATCATACCCATCCCTTATGTCTGCATTCATAAGGTGAATAATTTCTTCCCCCCTAGTAGGATCTTTAAGGTTCGCATCCTCTGCAAACTTGGCAGTATTACGTACCCCTGTAGTAGCGAAGAAACCTTTTTTAGCCAACTTACTCAATTTTCTATATGTCGTAGCCAGTCTTATTTTTTTTGTGAGTAGCCAACCTCCTTTGTCGAGTGCCTTGGTAAAATTTTTATATCCCTCGTGCCACACATCGTATAACTCTGCCTTAGACGCAGCGGCATACAACTCCCCCGCATTACGATGCTGCGGTGCGGGGGAGAGCATAGCGTTAGTGAGGGCGTCCACTCTATCTAGTACAGTGGGCTTTGTCTTAGGAGGTCTACCCACCAGTCTACGCATACCGTTCATAATAATACGAGAAAACCACTCCAGCGCATTACGCACCGGGCCTTCAGGTAGTGTTATAGATCCTAGTGCTTGTCGGAACTCTATATTGTTAACTGATTCAGCTACGAACTCGTCTACTGACTGCGATCCATAATATGTTCCCAAGTTATCCTTAACCGCCTCGTACAAAGCAATGAGTTGCTTAGTCTCTTTCAGCTTCTTATTAGCCAAATTATGAGAAGTGAACGCATGCATAATTTCGTGCCACAGCACGTGTGTATTAACTCCGAACTCAGCGTCAAGCTGTATTGTGTTTGTCTTAGGATCAAATAGTCCAGCTACATGCTTATCCTTCTCGTTAATAAGCTTATTAACCACTTCCAATTTTGTATCAGTAAGTATAGCAGTGAGCCTTTTAGCGAGAGTCCTTAAGTGCCCACTCATACTTGTATGGGCAATATTTGCTAGCACATTCTTCAAATCTCCATTATGCACGTACTGAGTAGTCAACGGATGTAGTGGGTGATCGAGCGCAGAAACTTCACTTAGTGCCAAATTAAGTTGCACATTATCCGAAATGTCCTCCACCGAAGTCTCACCTATTCCTACTTCCTTGTCACCAACTAAGATCTTTTCAAGTTCTGCGTCTTGATCCTCTGCGGGCGCAGTACCTTCTTGCTCCTCTGCGGGCGCAGTATCTTCTTGTGCTTCTTCCTCTGCTTTAGCTTTAGCTTCTTCCTCTGCTTTAGCTTTAGCTTCTTCCTCTGCCTCCTCCGCTTCTTGCTTAGCTTTAGCCTTAGCTTTTGCTTTGGCCTTAGTTTCTGCTTTTTGCCTACCTAGAGCGCTCCCTTCAATTGTGCCAACTGATGCTTTAGCAAGTTCTATTTTTGTCTTCAGTATTATCTGTGCAGAAGTAGATAAATTCTCCTTTACCCAGTTTCTAGCTTGCTTAAGCTGCTCCGGTTTGAGTCCCTTAAAAAATTCTTTAATTTCAGCAGAATTCCCTCTATTAAGTTCCTCTGAAACATTAAATATAGAGTGGTAACCCAATAGAGATATGTTATCTATCAACCGAGGAAGTTTACTAAATACTATCTGAGCACTTGAAGCGTCTGTAGAAGTCTCTGATCTATACCCCTTCTTAGTTTTGTTAGTGAGCAGGGCATTTCTCTTAGCGTTTAACAGAGTAAGTATCTTTGCCTTATCGTCAAGCGATAGGTCAATATTCTTATTCTCGTTTGTAAATAACAACCCTTTGGTTCTTCGCAACATGTCCATAACTTTTTTAGCTACGCCACCAGCATGCTTCGTAGCCCACATTGCTTGCACAAACGCATCTATTTCGGCATTAGAAATTGGCCTCTTTTCGTCTGCTATTCGCGCCTTCACCTCTCTCACAAGCGTATCTGCCACCGTATCCCCAGTAACGCCTTCAACTGCAGCTACTAACTCATTGTTCGTGAGAGCAGCAAGTTTCTTAGTCGCTGCTTCTTGTTCTGCAGTAGTAGCTACTTGCGCGGCTGCAGTCTCAGTACGCTTTAACCCCTCTTTATGCTCTTCCCTTACAGATGCTTGTCCAGTAGCAATACGCCTGCCCTTCGCTGCAGCTTCATCAAATGCCTCTTTTACTAAAGCGCGTTGTTTTGGAGGGGCATAGAATTTCTTGCCTGTTTTACTATCGCGCCCCCGCATGCTCGTTCGATTACTGAACTTCCCAGGCTTCACTCGATCCAATACGTATAGGGTATATCCTACATCTTTAGCATTCGCCCGTTCTTCCTTGGTGAATTCCTCTTTCTTCTCAACAACTCTCTCTGCTTCAACTCTCTCTGCTTCAACTCTCTCTGCTTCAACTCTCTCTGCTTCAACTCTCTCTGCTTCAACTCTCTCTGCTTCAACTCTCTCTGCTTCGGCTTTTTCTTTTTTCTGATCCACAACCTCAACGCCGCTCCCATCTGCCATCTTAGCTTCTGATGATTCTCTAACCACCTCTTCAGTAGCAACCCCGCCTTTCGTGGAACCAAGACGTTTACGCTCACGGTTTCTACCAAGCCCTGGAAGTCCAATTTGTACAGGTTCCCTAATCTTAGGGGCAACTGCAGCCTCAAGATCTGCTATATCCGTAGACCCTTCCACTTCAGGAATTTGCTCCGCAAGATCTATCGCTGGAATTACCCTCCCACGGTCTATATTTCGTGCATTTTCTATAGTGCGTAGTTCTTCTTCTGTGGGATTTGTATTCGTAATACCCTCAGCTTTAAGAGCTGCTGAAAATTTCTGCGATAAGAAGGTTGAGGTATCTTTGTTTTCGTCTAAAACAGTATTTAGTATCTTCCCCCGTTTTACTGCTGATTTATTTTGTCTCTCTTGTTCAATTGTACCAGTAGCAGTTTCTATATCTGATAGTATTCGCTGTTGTGTTTCCAAATCTTCTTCTTGCTGTAATTCAGCTGCTACCCTCTCAGCCTCTACCCTCTCAGCTGCTATCCTCTCAGCTTCTTCTTTTTCAATAGCATCATACTCATCTCTTTCCTGTCTCTCAGCCTCTTTCTCATTAACATCAGCAGCATCTTCTAACTTTGCTAACGCTGCTTTAGCTCTAGCAAATTCATTCGCAGCATCTTTATCAGCCTTAGCTTTAGCATCAGCAGCATCTTTTAACTTTTCTTCTGATGATTTTCTAACCACCTCTTCAGTTTCCCTAATCTTAGGGGCAACTGCAGCCTCAAGTGCAGTGGAGTTTAAGATCTCTGCAATATTAGCACCTTCACCTATAAGTTCACCGTTAGCGTCATACCCCTCAACCGCTTCCCCATCTGTTAATATGTAATTTATTCCTCCTAACTCGACATCCCCATCAGTTTCTAAGTCACTTTGAGCCTGTTCAATATCCTCCAGCGTAAGTGGGCCTCTCGCGGCTACATTTGTTGCCCAATCATCAGCAGCATCTTTACTAAACTCAAGTTCTAACTGATCTGCTGCTATCCTCTCAGCTTTTTCTTTTTCAATAGCATCATACTCATCTCTTTCCCGTCTCTCTTCCTGTATCCCTGCTCGTTCTTTTTTAAGTGTGGCGTATCGCCCTGCCCGTGTCCGTTTAGTGATAACTTCCATAACTGCCTGTACAAAACCACCAACGCTCGCTCCATAACCTCCAGCTTCAGCACCTCCTTCAAAAGTTTCCTGCTCAGGGTTATACCCTTGTTCAATAGAATTCTGTAATACTGAGGCAACAAATTCCTGCGCCCCTTCTGCCCCTGCCTGAGCAAAAATACGCGCCCCAGTACTAACAACCTTCCTCGCCTTAGCTTTACCAAACATCTTAAACCAAGCAGCGGGCAGTAACTTAAGCGAGCTAATTGGAATCATTTCTGTTATTCCAACCGGGATAGCTTTTAGTGCCGCTAAACCACGTTCCTCTTCTGAAGCCCCTTCTTCCCTTGCTCGTTCGCTCGCTTCACCAACATTAGCACCTACGCCCAATGCAGCGGAACCAACTAATCCAGCTATTCCTGCACCAGGGATAAGGGCAGGTGCTGCCATCCCCCCAAAAGAACCAAGTGCTTCAGAGAATTTTCTGGGGACAAAATCTTCTAGCCCCCGATCAGCGGCGAGATATTCCAGCGCAGGAGCAAAAGCCCCCATAATACCCTCGCGCACAGGAGTCTCGTACTCCTCTGGCAGTGCTGCAGCAGCACCAAGCAAGCTAGACTCAATTATACCTGTAGCGCCAGAAGCAAGACCTTTAGGTATCTCCTGAGCATAGTCTAAAAGAGAAGGATCGGGGCGAAGTAACTCAGATATTCTTTCTAACTCTTGTGCCCTATACTGGTGATTAGCGAGCCTAATTAGCTCTTCTTTCGACGCGTTAACAGACGCTTCTACCTTTATAGAAATACCTGATCTAAGGTCGGTTACAAGATGTATGGCCATATTATTCTAGTATTGTGTTACTCGCTAATAAGCGTAGTAGCAGTTTCATCAGGGGCATTGCTACTAAATTGATTTCCAGGTAGCTTAGATCCTATACCTAGCTTTTTAAGTTCCTGAGCTACGAATTGTTTCGCCATATCAAGAAAATCGAAAACACCCGGATAATCACTTCTAATCTGTTCATTAAGCAGCTTTTTAGCTTCGGTATAAGCCTTTACCTTTTCAGAGTCTAATATATCCAGGTCAGCCTCAAGTTGACGCACTTTCACTGCCATCCCCGACATCGAGCTTGCTACTATATCCATTACTTTGCGTTCTTGATCAATAGCCATATTGTATATTTTAAATGCATCATCCCTGGTACGTGCCGTTCGTATTAATATGTTCATTTCATTTTGGGCATCAAGTATTTTTTGTTTGGTCGCATCGTTAATTTCGGCAATCCTTAATAGGTTCTGCATTTGCAGAAGCGCCGTAGCGTACTGCGTATTTATTTGTTGTATATCCACAGTGGCCCGTGTACGGTTCGTAATGAAGTCAGCGAGAGCCCTTCTAGCTTCATTTGCAGAGCTAAAAATGTTACTTTCGAGCGAACTCGCTTCACCTAGTGCTTTCTCACCAAACTGACGATCCGAAGTTCTACCTGCTTTTTGCAAATTTTGTAGTGCTGTAAGCATCGTACCTTCTTCTTTTCCTTGGCGAAGCCTCTCATTCTCCATCCCTATGCCGCCTGCACTCATAATCCCGCCAATACCACCAAAGGGATTAGCCGCTCCATATTGACCAGCTGCGCGAGCAAAGGCACCCAACTCCCTACGTTTACTGCCTTTACTCAAGCGCTCCATTAGATCTCTACGCTCTGCAACCATTGCTTCATGTTCTCTTTTAGCCTCCCCACGTTCAAGGAACTTATCTACCAAATCGAGTCTAGCTATATATTCTTTGTTACCTTTCCCACGTTGTTCCTGATCCTTTAGTATCTTAATAATACCCTCGTTATCATCACTAAGCTCCGCTCCGTCTCCGAGAGCATCCCCCGACTCAGCATCCGGTATTGCCAGCGTATCCCTTGGGACATACCTCCCCGGCCCAGCATCCCTCGACCCGAGAGCATCCTCCGGCCTGAGAGTATCCCCCGGCCCAGCACTTATCCC
>Ga0098034_1000832_pt1 | contig 12033 bp, 5 predicted proteins | sample 2_EtaG_FD_77062 | JGI IMG/M metagenome (GOLD analysis project Ga0098034, IMG submission 77062) | Marine viral communities from the Subarctic Pacific Ocean - 2_ETSP_OMZ_AT15125 metaG | ecosystem: Environmental > Aquatic > Marine > Oceanic | place: Pacific Ocean | collected 2015-01-07
CTTTATATATGAAGACTTAAATACCCCCTCCTTCGGACACATCACTAATAAAGAACGAATGGAGCTTCTAACTCAATATAGAAATACTATTTTAAATAAAGCTAAACCATTAACAAGCGATTACACTCTATTACTGGATAGCGATATAGATTATAAAAGCGATATAATTAAAAAATATTTAAAGCGTATAAAAGACGATATAGTAATGTGCACTCCCTTCATCAAACAAAACATCAAATGCTATATGTGCAACTGTGGTCAACCTTCTTATTATGATTGTTTTGCTTTAAAGGATAAAGATAATAATAATGGATTGCTCACTGCGTGTAATCCCTTTCTAACAGAAAAAGATCGGCAACAATGGGACAGGAAAGAACCAGTAGAAGTTAACGCTGCATTCGGTGGGATAGCACTTATCAAAACCGCTGTCCTAAATGAAGTAGAATGGGCTACTACTGGCGGTTGCGAACATTGGTTATTCTGCGAAGCGGTGCGGAAATATGGTAAGATATTGGTTATCCCAACTATAGAAGCTTTTACTGAAGTTAAAGAATGGGCACCTCAACCTCAACAGATGGCACTCCAACATCAGCTTATTGATGACCCTTGGGCTAGAATGATAGCAAACCTTTAAGTATTTAGGGAATATGTACATCATATGTTCAAAAACGAAGTAGCAGAATTTATCTATAAACGCACATATTCGCGGTGGATGGAAAAAGAAAAAAGGCGCGAAGAATGGCCTGAGACGGTAGACCGGTTTATTAATTTTTTAAAATTAGAAAAGGGGGATTTAATTCCCGATAAGACTTACCATAAAATCGAAAAATATTTATTAGAGTTTGCGGTAATGCCCTCAATGCGCTTCCTCTGGGCAGCAGGTGATGCTGCGCGAAAAGACAATACAGTTATTTACAATTGCTCATTTTCTAAAATCACAAGTGTAAGGTGTTTTGCCGAATGCTTGCATATATTAATGTGCGGCACAGGATTCGGATTTTCTGTTAGGAAAGAAGATATAGACCAACTTCATTATATTCCTGACGGAATTAAATCAGGGCAGGGAATGCCCAAAACAATAATAGAAGATACGCGCGAAGGATGGGCCGATTCTGTCAAAATATTGATGGATAATTTATATGATGGGCAAAATATTTATTTTGATTATTCACACTTGCGTCCTGAAGGAGCTCGATTAAAAATAATGGGTGGCCGTTCTTCGGGACCTCAGCCCCTCATAAAACTCCACGATTTTATCAGAGAGACTATGCATAATGCTCAAGGAAGAAAATTAACTACACTTGAATGTCACGATATATGTAATCAGATTGCAGAAATTGTGGTAGCTGGTGGAGTTCGACGAAGTTCACAAATATCTTTATCAGATATTGATGATGATGAAATGCGCCACGCTAAAGATTGGCCCTTTCCTATTCGTCGCGCAATGGCTAATAATTCTGCTATTTATTTAGATAAACCTTCAGCAGCAGATTTCTTACAAGAATGGGGAACTTTAGCTAAATCAGGCACAGGTGAGCGCGGTATATTCAATTTAAAATCAGCACGCGAAAAAGCACCTTCGCGCAGATATGAATCTTTAATTGAAGGCACTAACCCTTGCGGGGAAATAATGTTGCGTGATATGGAGTTCTGCAACCTATCAGAAGTGGTAGTACGCGAAAATGACACGCTGGATGACCTTTTAGATAAGGTGGAAACAGCTACTTGGCTAGGAGTCATTCAGTCTACTTTTGACCATTTTCCTTACCTCCATAAGAAATGGGCTAAAAATGCAGCCGTAGAACGCCTTCTAGGGGTTAGTTTAACCGGCCAGATGGATAACCCCCTAGTGATGCACCCGGAGTGCTTAAAAGCGCTTAAATCGCGTGTCTTACGCATTTCTCGTAATGCTTCTACTAAGCTAGGCGTAAATATGCCCGCGGCAACTACTTGTGTTAAGCCAAGTGGAACTGTTTCGCAACTTGTAGACTCAGCTAGCGGCTGTCATCCACGTTTTTCCAAATACTATATCAGGCGGTATCGCATAGCTACTTCAGACCCTCTTTTTAAAATGCTGAAAGATTTAAAAGTCCCCGGTCATCCAGAAGTAGGTCAAACTCGAAAAACTGCTACTACGTGGGTCCTTGAATTTCCTGTAAAATCACCAGAAGACTGCCTTACACGCAACGATATAACTGCTATGGAGCAATTAAAGCATTATAAAAATTTACAAATGAACTGGTGTGAACACAATGCCAGTATGACAGTATATGTGAAAGAAGATGAATGGTTCGAAGTAGGTAATTGGGTATACCAAAATTGGGATATAATAAATGGAATTTCCTTCTTGCCTTTTGATAGTGGTCATTATGAACTTGCTCCTTATGAAGAAATTGATCACTATACTTACGAAAACCTTATAAAGAAATTCCCCGTTATTGACTATAGCAAGCTTTCCAAATACGAGCTTCAGGACGAAACTGAGGGTTCTAGGGAATACGCTTGCACAGGGGATAAGTGTGACATTTGAAACGGATGTAACTGGTTACGGTCGCAAAATGGGACGGCACGGTGGTAACAATGGAATTAATTTCGATGCTCCCGCAGCTTACATTGGCGTAGAGATTGACGAAACAGTTCAAGAAGAGACTGGTCGTGATTTTTTTAAATACGGCACATACACAATTGGAGAGGCGGTGAGGTATCGCACAGCCAATCCAGGCGGTTCAGAATCAGCTGGTGGAGAATGGAAACCTCGCAAGACTGGTTTAGGCCTCCCTTGGAATTTATAATATTATGTATTCAAAAATTTAGCTAAAAGCGGGGGTTGTTTGTTAATAGTTAAAGTAAGTCCATAACCGTTAGGGCTAAAATTAATCGTTTTACCTACTATTCTAAAATTACCTTCTACACTTGTAGTGTCATCTATAACCGTAATTACATCATTTTCTTCTAAATAAGCTCCTTCAAAAGTTGTTAAACTATATTCATATCTAGATTGTGAATTTGCGTGGAATACCTTTTGTGCAAAATCCATACATTCAGCTCGAGAGGTAAGGTGTGGGTTACTAACATTAAAAAAATGTTCTCCATATGCTAACATCGCACTATCGTGTTTGAATAATGCACTATGATATTTCCCCTCTACCGTAATTACTGTAGGTATTTTACGATTCTGAACTTCAAAATTAATGATATTATCATTGTATGTAAAAATGTGAGAAGTATTTGTGGTATCAAGATCTTTTAAAAGTTCAAATGTAATTTGTCCTTTAGAACCATCATCAACCACTTTAATTATATTTTGTCGAGGTATTTCAACATTAGAAGTATTATAAATTTCACCAAGTTCTTTGGTAATAGTATCAAGAATAAATACACGACCTCGCGTGCGAGTCATTTTCTTAATAGGATTGGTGTCACTCAAATAATCAGTACCAATATTTGTGAGTTTAGATAAATTTATCATTTGTTTGAGGGCTGCTCCAACAGTCAGTCCATCAATATTGTTTCCATTATCCAAAACAACTGAAGCTCGTTCTAAGCCTGTCAAATACCCTAAAACATCTAATGCTCGAAAACTAACACTAAAATTTTCGTTAATTTCAGCATTTTCAATAAATCCTCGAAATAAGGGATTTCCATCCCCTTTATTTAAAAAAAAGGTAACTTCTTTTCCCCAATATCTGCGATAAGTAACATCATCGCCCGGTATGGTAAAAGTTAGTTTAGAAGCAGTATTACCACCTTGTTTTGTGAGAGTGCCCGCAGAAAAATCAACACGCTCTCCCTCAATAAAAACTTCAGCTGAATTTACGGGCATCGCTAACTCCCCCCAATGGCTCAATTTCGGATATTAAATTGCCGCTTTTATCTATTAAACATATTTCTTCAATAACCATCGCAAATGTAAAAGGACGAGTAGCTCTTTTCCCTGTTATTTTATGTGTTTCCGCTACATTAGTAACAAATCCAAAAAATCTAACGAATGTTCCATCTTTTTGTTGCTCATCCCACATAACACGAATCCTTTCCGCTTGAGCTGTTTGTAATTTTTTAAGAGTATAAAAAGAAGTATAAGTGTCACTAAAGGAAAAACTAGATTCATCGCCCATAGCAGTTCCTCCAAAATTAATCGTTTGGATTGGGGTACCGGTTCTTACAACATACACTCGACCTCCTTTAGTAATAGCTTGATAAAAAGTGCCAGCATAAGTTACATTAATATCATTCGTAAGAGCTATATAATTTAAATCATACGCGGTATTATCAGTTTGTGTTATAATAGTTGAGAAGGCGTTATTAAAAGGATACATATCCCACATTTCTAATCCTGTCACTGCCGAAGTAGAAGCTGGATAAGAAGCATAAGGCTCTGCAAACGGACGCGGAAAATGACCTGCTAAACCATAAGCTGCTGGAAGATAACTTCCAACTGCATCACTATTACCTTGCCAAACTAATTTAAGAGGGTATACCCCCGTAAAATTATCCACAAATTCAGTTCTAAAAGCAGAAGTACTTATCATAAATGTAAAATCATAAGGCACACCACTAAGTGCATTAGGAATATTAGCCGTACTCCCAGCAGAGCCTAAAGGCCACGCACCATCAATCATCTCATATAAATTAATACGGCGTAACCACCCAGAAGCACTCTGAAGTGCAGGAGCAGTTGCAGTATCTCCATATTTTACATATAAGCGAGTGCCGGGTGGCGATGTCACATTAGTATTAGATGAAACCACCCATCCTATATTATTGTTATAAGGGGTGGCTGTAGATTGCCATACATATTTATAACCTCCTATTTGAGTCGGAGTATAAGCTGTACTAGAGATATCAATAACATATGTCCCTCCTCCTTGGCTACTTGAACCAGCAATGTGAGCTGCAGAACTGATAGAATAAATGGTGGAACCACTTATGGCCGCTGCTCCACTATTAAATAGGCCGGCGGTTAATGCTGTTACACTTGTCTGAGCCCAATCTGAGGGCATATCAAATTCAATATATCCTGGTTTTACTAATGCATCGTGTCGCTTATTATAAGCATCAGTGCTATTTGCAATATAATTAGGGTCCCTGAATTCTTTTTCGAAAGTAGTTGTATCTCTAAACTCAAGAGGCTCCCACTTAGCTTTTTGTGTAACATAATCTCCATAAATTTCATTATACACCTTTAAATAGAACACTCCCGCAAGTTGACTTCCGCTTATATTACCAGATAAATTCGTCATCATTTCTTTAGAATAAGGTGTATTATTGATAAAGATTTTATTAAATTTTGTTTCATTAGTAACAATCATATATTCAGAAGCCAAACGAGGGTTTTCTTCTCCTATAGATAAACCAAGATTATCAAATCCCATACTATTCCAACCATCGACATTTATAGGATAGGAATTAGTGTTATAATATGCATTGGTAGTTTGAATGGATGTACGACCATCTCTGGCTGCGCGCTTATCTATAAGGGCACCTGACCCACCGGGATAAGTAGTGGGAGTGATACGATAAACCCCCTTGAATGTATCTAAATTGCTTATTTGGCTGCTATCAGTTAAAGAAGTTAGACGCACTAATGAATCAAAAGGAGCAAATTGATTAAATTCGGTCATCAAAAATTGATCTCTTACTAAATCCATTTCAGTCTCAGACCCACTATAAATCCAGCTATTTCCTGATGCATTAAGTGCGCGTGCTTTTTGAGCACCATCACCCATTCCTTGATTTAAAGTATTTCCTGAACCTAATAACCCATCTGGACGAACCATATAGGTATATCCTTCTTTTATTAGGGACTGTGATGATTTATTTGTATTTGTGAAATCCGTGCTACTACTTGCTTGCCATTGTGAATTTTTCTGAAAAAATCCTTTCCCATTATCAAACTTATATGCATTAATTAATGTATTAGATGCTTTAGCTCTACTCTGCCCAAAATCAAAAGTTACGGTACGCCGATTATCTTTCCATTTTTTAATAGGGTCTCCAGCAGAAACATAAGTAATAGGATAATAATCTGCAGTTGAAACATCATCTGTTTCACTACTTTTAGCTACTAAGAAAAACTTTAGCTGATTTAATTCTGTAATAGTAGCATTAGAAGCGCCTACAATTTTTGGATTTTTCAATTTCACTTCCAAAATTTTACTTATACGAGTAAGAAGAGGAGTTTGAATACCCGGTTTCAAACTTGTAGTATCCGGCGTTGCTCCACCGCTTGCTATTATATTCAATGGACGATTATTATTTCCATCATTTATACTAGTAGAAACTTCATATGTATTTAAAAGAGTTTCATAAATATTCGCTCCTGATAATGTCGCTACAAGTGCACTAGACTGAGCAGTTTCAGCTTTAATTTCAAACTTAAAATTATTATCGAGCAACCCGCTACCATCCGAAACAGGGGGGGCCACTGTAAGATATACATCTCTAGGCCCATCTTTGAAAATATTATTATCTATTCCACTTAATACCTTTTTGCTTTCGGTTTTCACAATAGAAGCTGGTTTTCCATCAGAAATAGTAATACCATTAATACGCGCTCCCACTGATTCATAGGGAGCTAAATCAGAATTTGTAGAAGCACTTCCATAATATTTAGAAACAAATCCTTGATTATTAACAGTTCGCACAATAGGACTAAAAGTACCCGTTTGGGTATAGATATGAGTTATAGTGTGTGCGGCAGTGGGTTTTTCAATATCACCCCATTGATTTATACCGTTTTCCACTGTTCTGTCAGTACCATCACCCCAATCTACAAATAATTTGGTGGTATCTCCATCATTAACAGTCACTTTCCCCGTAACAGTTTGATAAACTGTAGCTTAAGCCGGACTAAAAGTAATTCCTGTCATAAAGCTGTCACCTTCCACGCGACTGACTTACTTTGTGCTACTTCACGAGGGGAAGAACCTCTTATATTATGATAATCAAAAAAGAATAATCTCGCTTGTTGATAATTAGATACCCCGCTTGTTTGATCTGCTAAATGGGCAGTATCTAAGACGTATTCATTAGGATTGGGTACGCAATAATATTCTTTATCATACATCACAACTTCTTCTATAAAACCGGGGAAAAAAGCAGTTGCTGCTCTATTACTTCCCACACAAACCACATTTTCGGCAGTAAGGAAATCCTCTGTATAATCTGCCGTAGCCTCCAATCTTCCATTTACATATAATTTTACATTATCAAATGCGCGATTACTATTATAAGTAACAAAAACTACTATTGGTTCTTCACCATCGCACGGATAATTGCTTACACTATTCAGTGTAACATCATCTGTGCCCGGATTAACCCGAACTCTTATTTTTTGAGTTGTCATTAATTTAACTTCCAAAGAATGAAGGCCAGTGTTAGTTCCGCTATTTGTTTGTATAGCTATACCATCCGAGCTAGGAACTGAGGTAGGTTTTAAATGAGCCACAAATGTAAATTCATTCGCGGAACCTAAAGTTAATCTATCCGAACTTCCTGTAGCTGTGCGTAAAACAAAACTATTTTTATTTTGTTTAAAACCATAACCTTGAAATCCTTCTATATTTGAGGGTATTGTTGATGCTCCAAGTGATGTGAAATAACTTCCTGCATCTCCTCGGGTTGTGTAATACTTCATTGTAGTAGTATCTAAATCAGAATAAGTTCCCCCTGCTTCATTAAGAGGAGCCCAGAAATTCATCCCGTGATATTTATTGAAAACAGGAAGCGTATCGACTATTAGCATTCTATACCAAACATCGCTAGCGCTTTCTTCCCAAGTAAACTTAACATTACTGAAATCAGCATTACTTTCGGAAAAGGGGTCTTCCAATTCCAATACATCAACAGCGGGTGCTACCGCAAGGTTATTTATTTCCATTACCTTATCTTCTATTCCCCATATGATAGAAGGAGGGTTTGTTCCTTCTCTATTATCTACATTAACTGTATATGTAGTTAGAGCGGTACTATCCTCGAAAAATGGATATAGCCCGAAATTAAATTCGCTATTATAAGTAGGGTTCGATTCTCTTACATAAGAACTTAAATCTATATAATTATATGTGCTATTTTCAGGAAAAGATAGATTGATGTATCCTCCCATTCGAGGAGCTATTAAATCATCTCCCGCATCATAAACGCCAAACCCGTAATCTGTTTCAACATCAAATATACCTTGATCAGTATTAGTTACGTTCCATTCTTTTTGATTAAAACCATCTGTAAACAAATATTCGTTAAAAGTAGACCCTAGAGTGCCTGTAGCTGTATTAAATACCATACCCGAAACCATTAAACTTCCTTGATAAGAACGTGCTGCCTGATTTTTCCATAAAGTTCCAGTTCCCGTAGGAGCATACCATTCTCCCCACGCACTAGTTCCTTGGGCAGGTACTAGATGAAGATTCAGCCAATATTTTTTAGGACTGATAAAAACAGAACCCAGTCGGGATTTATTACCACCTGCTGGCTGTCTTGCAGCTGGACCGAGAGAAGTTGCTACATTAGCGCCTCCTATAGGATTAGTAGCTGTCATACTATTACCTCCGTTATCACTAACTGTGGTTGATCGATTCAAATAAATAGTAGAACCGTTACGTGTTTGTACTTGATTTAAAGAACCGCTCACAAATCCAACAGACCCAGAACCTACTGTGAGTTCCACAAATTCCGCATAGTCTAAAGGATTCTCAGTACGCGGATTATCTAACATCCACATTACATAATCTGTACCTCCGCTGGCAGCAGGCCCGAGAGGTAAGTCGAAAACACTAGGATTATCTACTATAATTTCCGTTCCATCTCCATTAGCTCCAATCACGCGAGCTGCACAAAAAATATTTTCTCGTTTATACTTGTCAACAAATGTGCCGCTTACCCCTAAAAATCCCTTTTGAGTAAATCGGTCAATAGAAGAAGGGCCTCCTCCTATACTAAACCAGCTCGCAGCACCTCCGGGGCTACTTCTAGTATCTGCGGGTATAATAGTTTGACTTCCCAATCCAATACCGCTATTGTTCGAGTAGCTCCCTGAGACATAAAAATCACTGATATATTCTGGTCCTAAAGCTACAGTAGTATAATTATTAAGTAATAGACTGGCACCCCCAGTAGTACCACTCAGTACTGCAGGGAGTTCTTCAAAACCAAAGCATAAATTCACAGGTGTAGGAGTGTTAGCAGTCCCAAAATAATTATCACCTACAGATAAATTTCCACTTATAGGAGGCGCATCCGTCCCACTATATTGCGGAACAGTTAAATGATTTTTTAGAGATAAGACGCCCGGTGAAAAATTATTCTCATTTACCGAAGTATTTAGTACCTTGTTATTATAGTTTCGGAAAGTTATATGATCAATTAAAACTGATTGTTGCATATCATCATCTCTGAATCCCTCATCATCTAATCCCATCAAAGGATTTAAAGCATCAGCACCCGGAGAGTCTCGAACAGCTCTATAATTAGTGGCCCATACTGAAATACAGTTAAGATTTATAACTTTTCCGTTCGCTAAGGGATAATTTTCTGTGGATAAATTACCACTTACCATCGCGCCATCAGGATTAAGCACATCAGGACAATAAACTTGAACATTCCTATTACTAGGATTGAATTTGAAGCGTAAAGTAAACCATTCATTATAAGGTAATTCTAAATTAACCACAGGTGGGGTAGTACCAACTAATAATCTATTAAAATCCCAATAAGAATAAGGGAAATCATCATCAGTTGAATCACGTCTGATGACTTGAGCTGTGCCATTTGTGGCTGCGTCAAGAAAACTTACAGCCCTAATAAAGGTTCCTTCGTCAGTTAAGGTTGTTTCAGAAGAGCGTGGTTTAAAGAAAAATAATCCAGTAGCCGCAGTTCCCGAACCAGCACTAAGACCAGTAGCATTTACAGCAAATCTATTGAGATAACTGTAGAAAGTGTCGGTTTTTAAAGGTACTTTATCAGCCATAATAATAAAAAATCCACGCTGAAAATTATAATATCCAGCATCAGTTGCACCGCCCCCCATTACCGAAACTGGAGGCATCATTTCAAATTTCAACCCAAATTCTATTTCTTTAGCAGCTACAGACCGTTTATTAAGATGCATCAGCGGGCCGCCTCCTATATCAAGATTGACAGGTTGCGGAAAATAATCAATTGAACCCATTACGGTTTGATTAAGAGGAGTTCCAGCTTCAGTAGTACCAAAATAATTGGCATAACTGGCATCACTTCCGCTATAGTTTTCCCATAAATTGGTCATTTGACCTGCATTTTCTCCAGTTAATTTATCACTAGGATTTAATAAAAATCTAGAATAGGTGTAGAATTTATTATCATCTCCGGTGGTACCTATTGTTTGGGTTTTAACGTCTTCCGCATCTTCACTTTCGTTAACATAATTAAAAATACTATTAAATTGGGTTACTCTATCTACAAATTCGGTATCATAAATTGTATATTTTGCTTCTTCAAACTTTGCCGTTCCTTGAGGGTTGACCCAGCCTCCGTTATCTAATATTTGACTTATCGACATAGCATATTTAGGAGCTGTATGACCTCCACCCACTGTAACAAAGTCCTGACCGGCGCCCGGTCGATTAGTTCTAACGGCTACAAGCCAGTATTTTTCCGTCATTTCTCCATCTGTCCCTGTTTTTCTCATTAATTTCACAGTCATTGCGTCGGTTACTCCTGATTCTCGAGAACCACCCAAAGACCATATACGATGACCAAAACTATTAAACCCATTATGATTTAACCAATCGTTATAGTCTTTACCACTCATTAAATAAGAACGGTCAGTACCCTTTATAGCAGTCGCAGAAACTTTTTCGTAATCTGCTCTATCAGAAAAGCCAGTATTAATACCAGAAAAATTATCTGTTAACCAACCTCCTTCCCAATCTACATAAGAACAAAAAGAAGCTATGTTTTCGTCAATTACATTCAGGTCTCCTTCTGTTAAAGGAAGATTATCCTGTACTTTATAAAGTTTTAAGCGAGGATTACTCAAAGCATTAGATGAACTTACAGTATTAGGATAATATTTGCAATATAAGGAATTAATTACGGGTTCTTCAGCAAAGATGGGCATAGGTGGCGCCACTGATTCAGCTATGTAAAATTTTTGATTAGTGTCTGTTGAAATATCTCCACTAATACTTTTACCATCATATGTATCGCCATAAAAAGCTCTAAGAGAAACATCTTTAGTAAGGAATTGTTCCTTGTAAAATGTATTAGGTTTAACAATAAGTGATGTCGACATTATTATGCACCCGCCTGCGTAGAAGTCTGTGTAGTCATATATTCCGCTTGGTTGCTATCAGTATACACTAACTTGCGAACATATAAGTTTTCGCTTGTACCCTTCGTGCCACCACCACCGTAAGTGGGTGCCTCCATTTGAGCCATATATGCGTCTATTTCTGGATAATCTTGACTAGTAGCTGGCCGAGTTGCTGCAGCCATTCCTCCTATTGCAAGACCGATACCTCCAAATATACCAAGACCAAGCCCTAATGCTTTTAAGGTGCTAACTGCACTAGCTCCCATAGTAGCTGCCACCCACATTGAGTAAAAAGCTAATCCTAAACCAAGTACAATGGGAATTAGAGGACCAACTATATCTGCCATTTTTTTACCTATCTGATATCCATAATATAAACCAGCAAATGCACCAACAATAGCAGCACCTAATGCCCAAAAAGTCCCCGTAAGTGCTCCATTTGTTATCATCAATCGTTTAGCAACCACTCCATTAATCACCTCCATTTCAGTAACCGTCATTATATTTCCGGCCAGCAACCACAGAGCAGCACCGTAAGCTTTTGTAATCATAATAGTAAAAGGTATTGTTTTATTCAATATATAAAGTGCTATAAGAAGTCTACCTATATTTCCACCAAGGACATCCATTAATTTGATAATAATAGTCATAGGTAAGAAATATAATTTAATCATATTGACACTTACTAATCCCGCTTCGGACCATTCTTGTACAACATCTACAATTCTTGTTAATGCTTTCCC
>Ga0098034_1000833_pt1 | contig 12025 bp, 13 predicted proteins | sample 2_EtaG_FD_77062 | JGI IMG/M metagenome (GOLD analysis project Ga0098034, IMG submission 77062) | Marine viral communities from the Subarctic Pacific Ocean - 2_ETSP_OMZ_AT15125 metaG | ecosystem: Environmental > Aquatic > Marine > Oceanic | place: Pacific Ocean | collected 2015-01-07
CCAATTAGTTCTCATGGAAGATGCAATGATGGCCTATCGTATTGTGCGTTCTTCGGAACGCCGCGTATTTAAAATTGATGTAGGCTCCATTCCTCCGCAAGAGGTGGAACAATACATGCAAAAGATTGTGACTCAGCTTAAGCGCCATCAGGTTATTGATCCGGATACCGGTCGCGTTGATCTTCGTTACAACCCAATGAGCATCGAAGAAGATTACTTTATTCCCGTACGCGCCGGCTCTGTGACCGACATTCAATCACTAGCTGGGGCTCAGAATATTTCAGCCATTGATGACATCAAGTATCTGCGTGATAAACTTTTCTCTGCTTTAAAAATTCCCCATTCTTATCTCACTCACGGTGAAGGCGCAGAAGAGGATAAGACAACACTAGCCCAGAAAGATATTCGCTTTGCCAGAACCATCCAGAGACTCCAAAGAGTAATTATTGCGGAATTAACAAAGGTTGGTATTATTCATCTTTATACGTTGGGATTCAGAGGAGACGATTTGTTGAATTTCTCGCTCTCCCTCAACAACCCCTCTAAAATTTCAGAGCTTCAAGAAATGGAACATTGGAAGCAGAAGTTTGATATCGCTGCCTCCGCAACAGAAGGTTATTTCTCACGACGGTGGGTCACCGAACACATCTTTGGCATGTCTCATGAACAGTTCCTTCGCAATCAACGCGAGATGTATTATGATCGCAAGCACGATGCAGCACTGCAAGCTGTTGCAGAAGCCGCCGCCGCTGAAGGCGCAGCCGCCGCCGGCATGGACATGGGAGGCGAAATGGATATGGGAGGCGAAATGGATATGGGAGGTGACCTAGGCGCCGCCACCGAAATGCCAGCAGCAGAAGTAGGTATGCCAGAAGAACCAGCCGCCGACGAATCCGCATTGCTGGCAGTACCGCCTGGTTCGCGCAAAGCCCCTCGAATACATAGGGGACCCAATAGTAAGGGGGACAAGGTTTATAACCCGAAGAAAGTTGATAGACGCCCCAGTGGCGCTCGATTGCGCTCCACCCGCTCTCAGTATGCGTCAGAAAAAGGAAGTAGTACAATGCGCAACATCCTCCCGGGATATGCGGATGGGCTTAAAGCCCTGGGTCAAGGATTCGTTCCTACTTCCGAAGGTATTTATGAAGAAGAACAATCTACTTATAAGGTGAGAGAACTCACTGAGGAAGATAAGTTGTTCCAATTGAATGACTCAATTCGAAAACTATTAGAAGGATTAGAAAGCACTCAAACACAGCCGGAGCCTAAAAATGAGAATTAAACATAATAAAAAAAGAAACACTGCTTTTGTTTATGAAGCCCTTATTAAAGAAGCGACTGTCGCTATTTTGAAGAAAGAAGATGCCAAACGAGACAAAGCTATAGGATTAATTAAAGCCCATTTTAAGGCTGGAAGTCCCTTGAGGAAAGATTTGGATTGTTATCGCTCATTGTGCGAAACACAAAATCTCGATAGATCAACATCGGAAAGGATCCTTAAAGAATCAAAACTACAGCGCCGCCTTTTAGATCCGCATGGTCTTTTTAAAGCACAATCGGCACTCATTAAGGATGTTAATAAGGAATTATCTCCTCAAGTGTTTAACAACTTTGTTCCGAATTATAAATCGCTAGCTACCATCGCACAAATCTTTTCAGATAAGGTCTCCCCTAAAAATCGAGTGATTTTAGAAAATGAAATTATTGATAATATGTTGGAATCCCCCATTTCGACTCCAGATGAAAAAGTAGATGACGTGGTTTATCGAACATTCACTAAGAAATTTAATAATAAATATGACACGGGGCTTTTAGAAGAACAAAAACGACTTCTAAACCATTATGTATCATCGTTTGCCGATAATTCAGTAGAGCTTAAATTATTTTTGAACGAAGAGATTGGAAGATTAATTAAAGCACTGGAAACAGCACACCATGTCGAGGAGATCTCCGCCGACAAAGACATGACACAAAAGACACAGCAGATTGTGGAAAAGCTCAAAACATATGCTCGCTCCGGAATTACGGATGATGTTCTTTTAACTGTTATGAGGACCCAACAACTTGTAAAGGAAATTTATAACGATGCCAATCACGGTTAGAATCGGCGCCGGGGCCCATCAGGCTAGCGTCACATTGGAATTAGATATGCGCAAGAGCATGAATGGCGATCTGATGATTTTTGATCATGGTGACGTGGATATTATTTTATCTACGAAACAGAATAAAGTGGTGGTCTTTCCTAAGAACCATTTAGATGATTTGACTTATGGCGCGCAAAATCGTCTTTTTGCGCATTTGTTTAAGAGGGGGCTGATTATTCCCGAATCTATACAAGCAGGATCGTTTTATGGTTCGCTCGAAGGAATGATGGAAACCGCCTCCAACGACAAACTCAATACAGCTAAAATGACTTTGATTAATATTTCTGCTTTTATTGATGAAGAGCGTCCTTACTTTGAAGCTACGGAAGCTATTATTGCTATGGATGATGCTGCCTTAACTCATCCGGATAAGGAAGATTCAACTAAATTGGGAGAGGTGCCTCGGAAGGTAGAGCAGGGATCAATCTTCCCAGGAATGGTGAGAGATCCTTATTCTTTGAACATGTTATATACGATGTAAAAATGGAATTATTCACCTTTATACTGTGTGCCTATGGGCTCACTCAAATTTTAGTATACGGTAAACTCTTTGAGAGAATAAGACCCAAGAAAGGGAAGTCTGGCGAATTAGCCAATTGTCCTATGTGTATGGGATTTCATGTAGGCTGGTTTTTATTGTTGCTTTCTCCGTTTACAGAACTATTTAATTTTGATATTACTGTCGCAAATTTCTTTCTTTTGGGATGGTTGTCATCAGGAACATCATATGTGTTGAACATGGTCTTTGGGGATCAAGGGGTTCAACTAAGTAAAAAAATAGAGGTTACAAAAAAATGAAAATCACTGAAACACAACTTAAAGAATTGATCCAAGAGGAACTAATTCTAAACGAAATATGGGGACAGATAGCGCAAGGCGGATTGATGGCGCTTCAGTCTAGTGGGGGTCGCAAGGCTATAGCAGCGATATTGCGCCTTCCTGATACTTTATTAAAAAAAATGGGGGGCATGCAAAAAGACGTTCTCACGAAAGCTGCAGCATCTCAAGGAATTGAAGCTCCGGAGTTGATAAACGTCGTGACTAATCTGCAGAGGCATCTCGGTGGCGCCAGCACCATCGCGGCTTTAGCGGATTTTATTGAAGGAATGGACGACAAGGAAATGGCTGGGGTACTCTCGGCTGCGAATGCAGCTAAGGGTGCCGCGCCTGGTGCAGCGCCAACGCCACCCACTCCCGGCAGCCCCCCGCAATTAAAGGTAGTTGGAGGCACAGACGTAGCCGCTGAAAGCCTAAACCCGCTTACCACCGAGCGCTTTAAGCAAATTGTTCAAGAAGAGTTGGCACGCACCACACAAATGGAGAGAAAGCTAAAGTAATGAATAACTTTTGGACACAAAAATGGATGCTTCAACCGGTAAGGTTGTGTTGTAAGGGATCTTAGCTATGGCTAAAATACTTTTACGAGAATACTACGAACTATGCGACGGCGGCGTGTGTCAAGATCTTTTGACGGAAGACGAAAAAAGATTTGTGTCAAACGGTGGTATGATGCTTTCGGGCAAACTGCAAGAAGCCGATGTGCAAAACGGCAACGGAAGAGTTTATCCATTCCAAACTTTAATGAGAGAAGTTAAAACCTACCAAAAACTCGTAAAAGAGAACCGAGCCCTGGGAGAATTAGATCATCCCGACGATTCGGTTATTAACCTTAGAAATGCTTCTCATATGGTTACTTCTGTTTGGATGGAAGAGAAAAATGTAATGGGAAAAGTAAAAGTACTAGACACCCCCTCTGGAAAGATTCTTCGTTCATTGGTGGAGTCGGGTGTTAAGTTAGGTATTTCATCTCGCGGCATGGGCTCCGTAAGCGAAGGCAACGGCAGCACGATGGTAGAGGATGACTTTCAATTGATTTGCTTTGATTTTGTTTCAGAGCCATCAACCCCCGGCGCATTTATGATGAAAGAAGCAAAACATTTGCGAGAGTCAAACATTTTCACCAAAGCAGACAAAATCAATCGCCTCCTTAACGAGGTGTTAGAAGATGAGTAAAACATATTCGAGCTTTGAAAACCAACACATGTTGTTTGAAAACTGGAGACGGTATACGACGGAGCCAGATTTATTGACGGAGGCTGAACAGTCCGGAGGTAAGGAGTTGCTCGCGGCACTCTCCGAATTGCGAGAGAATCCTAATTTTTTTGAGGCTTTAGAAATGGTGACAACTGGCGCCACAGCACCCCAGCAGCCACTTAAGCAGGCTGCGGAGGGAAAAATTCGTCAACCACTGAATGAGGTGGTGCTTGGAATACCGTATTTCGTAGAAACTATAAACGATGTTCTGGAGAAAATAAAAACCAATCCTTTTGTTTATGAAAATTGGCCCAAGCTGGGTGAACAAGCCGCACGCGCATCTAACAATTTGCTGAAATGGCGCAAATCTGCTGAAGTGGCATATGAGACTGCGCTGGCGCAGGCTCCCGGACAGAAGGCTCTGAATACAATGAAGTGGATAACCAAAGTTCTTTTTAATACTCCGTACCTTCGAAACATAACTTTATTCTTCACCGATCCGGGATGGGACAAAACAGCAGCCGCGATATCGCGGATTACATGGGCAACGGATATCGGCTTACGGGGAATTCAAATGGCTATCAAGAAAAGGGATCCCGACGACGCCGAAAACTGGTTGCGCCAATTATGGCAGATCGATGCGAAAATGGCTGCAGAGTTTCAAGCCAGCGACTGGTGGAGTTTAGAGGTGGGAGAGAAATGGACCGCCGCGAAGGAGAAAGAATGGCATGATCGTGTTGATACGCGCGGACGGATAGAAAAGTATGGGGAAAAAAGTCTCTTACGACACAAAGATAAGGAAACGATGAAACGCATTAGCCAGGATCCTGATCCCGAGAAAGAGAAATAGAATTTATATTACGGTGAAAAAATGAAGAAAAATGATTTAAAACAATTAATCAAACCCTTAGTCAAAGAATGCATGCATGAAGTCCTTTTAGAAGAGGGGCTTCTTTCTAATGTTGTGGCGGAAGTAGCTAAAGGCTTACAAGGGAACGTGATTAGAGAAACGCAACAGGCTCCTCCCATTCGTACTGAGGAACAAGTACAGCGTAAATCTAGCGAGACGCGCCAAAAACTCCAAGAGCATCGTCAGAAGTTGATGGAGTCGATTGGTGGCGATGCATATAATGGAGTGGATTTATTCGAGGGCACAGAACCCATGCGCCAGAGTGATCCTAAACAAGGACAAACGGACTTGGGAAGCCCCACTGATTCGGGAGTAGATATTAGCTCTATTCTGGGAAACAGTTCTCATATCTGGCAATCAATAAAGTAGGTGTAGTATGGCCCGACAGGCTAATGTTGGTGTAACATCGAGAGAATGTAAAAACAATACCGAACGTATGATTCGGAGATTTACAAAGAAAGTTAAGAAAGCAAGGATCATTGAAGAAGTTCGCAACAGGAAGCGGTATAAAAAGCCTTCTGTCGCTAAAAAAGAAAAACGCATTCGAGCCCAGCGCCTAAGACTCAAAGAAGAACGAAAACGCCAGAGAATGCAACAAAAACGTAATAGAAATAATTAGCGACTATTTATAATGAATGTTCATAATTTAGGAGATTTTCAATGCCAGCAGATTCATGGAAGTTAGCCCCGGGCCTTAATAACGTCGGCTCTTATCAGTGTAGCGGAAAGCCGTTTGCATCCGGCGGTATCAATTGTTTGGAAACAACGGTAGTGCGTTTTCCAACCATAACCCGCTGGGTATGGGTTCAAAATAGGAGCCTCACCGCCGCCGAAGATTTAAAGGTGGGCTTTTCTGAGGCGGGCGTCCGCGCAGATGGTGATTGGGTGACAACCCTTGGTAATGTGGCGGGTACCAATTATTTTGTTGTTGAAAACAAGCACAGCGGCGCCCCAGATCGAGGTTCTTTGATCGCACCGCTTGAATTGAAGGTTAGCGAAATATGGCTTTCGGGCTCCAGTGATGTAGATGTCATTGCAGGTTTAACAAATATTTCCGTCGGAAGTGGATATACCTCTGATGGTCCTAGTTTCTCAGGTTCATCAGGAGTCGGTTAAGAATGGCTAAGTTTGGTTGGGCATATATTGATTGCACCGACCAGGGCTCTAGCGGTTCTGGGTCAGCCGGTCCTAATGGTTCTCTTCAGTTTGTAACTGAATCGGGAGGACAGACTACTGGGTCTAATCATCTGATTTATTATACGGGCTCTACCGGCGCATATGGTTATTTGCCAAATACGGTGGTATTATCGGGAAGCTTAATTGTTACAGGTACCGTTAGCGCCAGCACATTCCATATCAAAGATATCACCACGATTGATGCCACTGGTTCTACCTATTTTGGTGATAGTATCGATGATACACACCGCCGCAAGGGAAGCCTAATTGTATCTGGTGCTTCTAACTATGTTCTCAGTGCTTCCGCCATTACTGAACGGGTGTGGGTGAGAGGATTTGGAGGGAAGTACGCGAGCGTTGGGGGCGCGACATATAATGTGGTGGCAGATGATTATATTATAGGATGCAGTAGCAGTGCTAATCAAACTTTATATTTGCCCAGCGCCTCTGCGGTAGGAAAGGGCGCCCTCTTAATTATTAAAGATGAATATAATAATCGCAGCGCTGCGGCCGTTTATATTTCAGGCTCTAATCCGGTAGGAGGCTTTTCGGTGGAAGATAAAGCCTTTTATCAATTAAACGGAACAATGCCCGCAGTTAACCTTTATTCGGATGGTACTAACTGGTTTGTCTTCTAATTAATAGAGGGAGACATTTGCCATGGCTTATAACGCTGTATCTGGTACTATAATTACGTCGCGTGATTACAGCGCCGGATGGTTTGACGGCTCCTTAACAGCCAACACAGTATCGGGAAACTTAAGTACCTCAGATGGGGCTAATGTTATTAATATCCCGCGCGTCTCTAACGCCACGAATAATGCGATATTAACAAATGTGGATGGTAATGCCAATTCATTGGTGTGTGAATCAAACCTAACGTTCGATGGTTCTCTTTTAAGTATTACTGGACATCTCACAGCCAGTATTGGCATCTCGGCTTCATATTTTACGGGTGATGGTTCAAAACTGACGGGGATCTCCGGCGTACGCGGTCCAGCAGGGGGCATTTTTACAGAAGTCAACGGAACCAAGGCTTATACTACAAGCAGTCTCCAAGTAGGTTCGTCGGCCACACCATCTTATACTTTGTCGGTGGCGGGTACCACTATGGTAGATGGCACATACATTCTGACAGGTAATATGCATACCACCGGAGCACTACATGTAGATGGTAACTTTTTTCCAACCACGGCTAACATTCATGATCTTGGTTCGGCTGCCAAACCTTGGCGTAATTTATATGTTTCGAGCAGTACCATTTATTTTGGTACCGATACTTTAAGCGTCCAGGATAACAATTTGAAATTTGGTTCTGGTAGTACCACCAAGGGTTTTGATGTGGGGTTCATGAATTTTAAGAATAATGGTATATTCATGGATCCCGGCTACATGTTTAAACTGAGAGCCTACCAGATTCAAATGTTTGGAGGCATCGGGTTTATTCGAAAGGTTGTTGCTGATGACTATACCATCAGAGAAATCGATTATCTAGTTGGTATACAATCGGACACTCTTACGGCATCTATGACTTTAACTCTCCCTGCCGCATCTGGGCTTTTAAACGGACAAACATATGTAGTAAAAGATGAGGGGGGCGCCCTTGACACGCATGCGGTTACCGTTACAACCCAAGGAAGTGATGTTATTGAGGGAAAAACTTCAGTAGTTTTGGAGTCTCCTTATGCATCTATTCAGATTTATTGTAATGGGCTCAATAAATACTTCATTTACTAAAAAATAAAGCATTTGAGATTACTATTTACATGTGAGCGGGACAGATCTTTATGGCTGTCTCACTCCTATTTGGATAGGTGTATGCCTGTCTGAATAAGCTATTTTACTGGAGGGTTTAATATATGGCTTATAAATTTCAATCTGGGGCTGCTACTATGAGCGGTTCCCTAACACAAGAAGAAGGTATTACTACGACCACGCTTAGTGCGACTGGTGATGTCGATCTGGGTAACGCTACTGGCGATACCATTACCTGTACAGGTCGGTTTGATTCGGACATTGTTCCGTCAACTGATAGCGCCCGTGATCTCGGGACTTCGGCTTTGCAATTCGCAGAAGCTCACATCGATACTGGTTACATCGATGCAATTACAGTAACTGGCACGTCAACCTTGACTACTGTTGATATCAACGGTGGTAATATTGACGGCACCACAATCGGTGCTGTTAGTGTTGCGGATGGTTCATTCGCTGCTGTTGTCGGAACAACGGGTGTCTATTCTGGCATTCTTAAGACTGATGATACAACTGATGCTACTAGTAAAACTGATGGTTCACTTCAAACAGACGGTGGTTTGAGTGTTGCTAAGGCAATATATAATGGAACGGCGGCTACTCTTGCTGCGGATTCCGGCGTTGTGACAATAGGTTCTAGCACGGCTGCTACTTTTTCAGCGGCTGGTTTACTGAATGTTAACAACACAACTGATGCTACTAGTAAAACTGATGGTTCACTTCAAACTGACGGTGGTTTGAGTGTTGCTAAAGCAATATACAATGGAACATCGGCAGTCTTTGCTGCGGATTCTGGCACTGTGACAATAGGTGCCTCCACTGCTGCTGTCTTCTCGGCTGCTGGTTTACTGAGTATTAACAACGCAACTGAAGCAACTTCGACAACTGACGGTTCTTTACAGACCGATGGTGGTTTGAGCGTTGCAAAAAGTGCAGTTATCGGTGATGACTTGGATCTTTTGTCTGATTCGGCAGTTCTTTCGATGGGTTTAGGTAGCGATGCTACTTTCACACACGACGGAACAACTGGTCTAACCATTGCGGCCACACCAATCTCTATTAAATCAGTTGGAGATTTAACTCTGTCTTCGTCCGCCGACATCGTTCTCGATGCTATTGGTGGAAACTTTGAATTCAAAGATGCTGGTACTGCAAAATTGACTATCGATCTTGATACCACTGCAGGCGACGTTGATGTAAATCTCATGGTTGATGGCGATGATTTGGTTTTCAATCAGTTTGATGGAACCGAAGTGCTTAGATTAACCGATGGTGGTGTCGTTACAGTCGCCTCTGGTATCACCCCACTTGCTAGTAATGGTGCTGCTCTCGGTACAACTGCCTTACAGTTTAGCGATCTCTTCCTTGCGGAAGGCGCCGTTATCAACTTTGATAATGGTGATTTGTCACTGACACAAACCGGCGATGCTCTTGTTCTTGGTGGTGATGGCACTCCTAAGTTAACTGCTACTCTGACTAACGCGCTTTCTAAAGCTGCTAACTCAGGTTTGGGCGGAACGACTTATGACGCTTCTGCTGCTGTAAGTGACTGGAAACTAGACATGAATACGTTAACGGCTGCTGCTGTTGATGTGGCTATGGATAGTATTGCTATTGTTGATTCTAGCGACAGCAGCCAATCACGCAAAGAAAGCATTGCGGACTTGGCTACCGCCATGGCTGGAGCGGGCATTACTGCTACTAATGGTGTATTTTCTGTTGGAGCGTCAAGCACCCCTAACGGAATTGGAAATGCCGATGCAACTTTGGCAGAAGGTATTAACTACGGTACGACCACTTTCGATGCTGCTCGCACGTGGACGATGCTTGCTTCGTCTAACTTAAGTGCTGGAGACGTGGTTCGTGTGAAGGCTCCTGCTGGAGTTACCACCACTAACACGTTAACGATTGCAAGGGCGGGTACGCAAACTTTTGATGGCGAAACTTCACTGGTGATTGAATCACCTTACGGTGCGGTCTCACTTTTCTACGTTTCTGTTGATACATTTGTAGTACTCTAATCTACGGTTTTCCTTAGATTTAGGGACATATCTTTTTGGATGCCTCCTTTTTGGGGGGCATCCTTTTTTTTGACTATTTAGATAAGAAAGCTAATTAATTGAGAGAGGAAAAAAAATGGCATATAATGTAGTAAACGGAATTGTATCGGGTTCCGTGGATCAGCACGCAGATCAAGAGATATCAGGCATTAAAATCTTTAAGAACACCATTAGTGCTAGCGTGTTTTACGATACGGATGCTCAAAGCCCATGTGCCACCGAAAAGAATGTTGCATTTGATAAATTAGTGGGAGGATCCAAGAATTCTCTTTTAACTTATCAGGGAGGCAAAGTAGTAAAAAGTCATTATAATTTAACGTTTAACGGTAAAGCTTTACATACGGAAAAGGGAGTCTTTAAAATATTGAGCGGCTCTGGTTGTGGACTCTGGGATGTGCCCGCTACTAAGTTGATAGGAAAGGTACCAGCACATTCTATTAACTTTGGGGGTGGTCTCGAAGCGCACGGAGCTACATTAAAAGTAAATGCAGCCGATGGAATTAAATCAGACAAAGAAGGAGTGGCGGTAGATGTCTTAACCAATGGAGGCTTGGGCTTTAAAAGTGGCAAACTCACCGTCAATCCGGAGAACTCTTTAGATATTACGACGAACGGCCAAAACATTAGTGATGCTGATTTACTGTTAGCCTATGACAGCACACGCGGCGAGGTCCGCCACACTACCTTTAAGAATTTATATGATGGTTTTCTACATTTAAAAGTTCCTAAGCCACAAGGGTCCATGAATAGCGTTCAATTTAAAGGTAATGCAGGATTTAAAGGAGAGCGCGGATTTACGTATGAGCCACGCAATAATACGTTAGCGGTTAAGGGGACAATTAAAACTCTAAACGCATGCGTGACTAAAAAACTAGAAACGACTGGAGATTTAGAAATCAATGGCGCCCTATATAAAGAAATAAAAGTGACGGCAGCCGAAACATATGAGTTTAAAGACACTGATAATACAGTTTTATTTGATACAACCACGCATAGTATCGTAGCAACACTACCTTTGGCTAAAGAAAATGTGGGAAGAATGATAACAATTAAAAAGATCCACCAGAACAAATATAAGCTCAGATCTTTTGTTTTGACAGTAAAAGTAGAGGATGGATTAATAGACATGTCGTCGGAGATTACCTTAAAAAACAATTACTCTCTTAGAACATTTCATTCGGATGGTAAGAATTGGTGGATTATAAATAAGAGTGGTACATAATATCGTCTTTTTGTGATAAACAATACTATTTATTTTGAAAAACCGTTTTTTTAGGAGATATTAAATGTCAACTTTGTTAAAGGAAGCCTTTATCGATGCAAAGGCGCTGCGTGATGTAGCGCTAAAAAATGCTGAAGCAACTATTGTCGAAAAGTATTCCGATGAAGTTCGTAAAACTCTCGATACCCTTCTTGAGCAAGAAGAAGCCGAGATGGGGGGGATGGACCCGATGGCTGGCGGCATGGATCCGGCGGCTGGCATGGACCCAATGGCGGCAGCGCCGATGGGTGCAGAAGGCGAAGAAGAAGGAGAGGATATCTTGGAAGGTGAAGATGTACCTCTGGCTGCAACCGATGGCTTTTCGCACATGAAGGGCAAGAATCTAGGTTCTACTCCCGATAGGGGCGAAGACATTGAAGTGAATGTAGATCTTGATGCTCTCCAGGAAACAATTCGTCAACTCCAAGAAGGAGTAGAGGAAGATTTTGATATTAATGAAGAAGAGCTTGCATCGATGCTAAATGGCGAAGAAGTCATTGAAGAGGATGATGACGACGGCGAATCTACTGAATATGGGGACACCGGAGCATCTCAAGGTGCTGCCAGCGCAGCCGAAACTTCTGCCCAAAGTGCGGCAGACAAAAAATCAGGTTATGGGGGCGAAGACCAAGTGGAAGAACTTGAAGAACTTGATATCCCCGATGAACTTATTGATAATATTATGGAA
>Ga0098034_1000834_pt1 | contig 12020 bp, 29 predicted proteins | sample 2_EtaG_FD_77062 | JGI IMG/M metagenome (GOLD analysis project Ga0098034, IMG submission 77062) | Marine viral communities from the Subarctic Pacific Ocean - 2_ETSP_OMZ_AT15125 metaG | ecosystem: Environmental > Aquatic > Marine > Oceanic | place: Pacific Ocean | collected 2015-01-07
AAATAAAATGGACTGCTTCTCATAGAGATTGTTATAAAGTAATGCAAATGATTTTACCTTTTCAAAAATCTGAATCAAGAATAAACACAGCTAATGAAATTATAAATTATTATGAGTAAAAAAGTAAGAGTTAATAAAGCAGTCTTTGGAAAGAAACTATTTAATTCTAGAGTGGAGTTAGAATATTATAGGAGATATGAGATGTTAAAATTTAGTAAAGAATTGGTTGAGGATATACATCAAGCAGTAGGTAGAGCAGAGGGTTATATTGAATGTGATACAGTTGCAGAAGAGTTAGACGCATGGCAATACCTAATAGATACTGGTGTTGCATGGCAATTACAAGGTTGGATTAGAAGACAAGCTAACTTTTTAATAACCAATAAAATATGTAAGGAAAAGGTTGTGAACTAATATAAAACATGGTATAAACAAATATGATTTGGAAAAAAATAATAGTAAAGTTGCGTATGTGGTACGCAGATATGAGAGGACATCATGGAAAAAAATGGAATTATGAACCGAGTGAATGGTATATGGGGAAACATAAAAGAATCAATAAACAAAAAAAAGGAGAAACTAATGAGTGTTAAACCAGTAAAAAGATATGTAGTAATGAGTAAGTTTAAATCTAGCGATAGGTATATGTTGGATAAACAATTTGTAAACAGACATAGTGCTGACCATTATGCACAGCTAATGGCTGAAGCTAAAGACTATGATGAGATAGAATACTTTTTGTTTGAGCAGTCTCATGCTTATGAAGAAAGTCCAATGGAAGACTTAAAGGATGTTGTCAATGGATGATGTTTATTTAAATAATTTTAGTAAAGACTTACAAGAAGCTATAAGAAAAAAAACTAGAAAGAATTGTAAGCATAAGGATGAAATTGAAATGCTAACTAAACAAAAAGAATATCTTCAGAACCAGTTAAGAAAAGCTGGAGAAGAAATAAAAAATTTAAAAGCTGAAGTTAAATATGAAAGAGAACTAAGATTGAAAGGAGCAAAATACCACAATGGGTAGAAACTATAAGTGGTTAGATAAAGATATGTTAACACCAAGACAATTAAAGTTATATAATTATTTAAAAGAATATAAAAAAGAAAATCAATATATGCCAACATACAAAGATATGATGAAGTATATGAATATAAAATCATCACATGGTATTCATCAAATGTTAGGGTACATAGAATGGAAAGGATATATAAAAAAATATCCAGCTATGACAAGAGCAATAGAAATAATAAAGGAGGTAGCATGAGTGGTGATATAAGAAATATAATTAAGGAACAAAAGTATTGTGATAAAAGAATATTAGATGTAATTAAAAATTATTTATGGCATACAGATTGGAAAAATAATACTCACTTAAACCATATCTATTGGACAATAGTTGAGGGAAGAAAAGCAAAGGAGAAAAAATGAAAAAGAAAAAAGAAATAGTAAAGTATAAAAGAAGTAAAACAAAAGATAAATTTAATTCTGTTTATATGTTTCATCATACTAAACATGACTTACATTTATTTATTAATGCACATTATCTAGATGGAGCAATGGAAAAGTTTGACCAATGTAATTTTAGTAATAGAAAAGACTGGAAGATTTTCTTAGAGTGTGGACAACAACCAGCTTAATTAACAATGCAACTTACAAGGGAAAGGAACAAACAATATATGTCTAAACCATTGAAATCATTAGATAATATTTATTTTATTTCAATGTTCTCATGTCAAATGTTTAATTGTATAATAGAGATACTGTCAAAATTAAAGACAGCATTCACAATACGATAAACATTTTATAGGACATATCTATGAGCAATAAATTCTTTTTAAAAAAATCTTGGGTCAATGTAGATGTATGCGTTGAAGATTATTACAACTCAGGCACAACATTGCAACAAGTAAGAGAGAATTTAAACTGGAGTCCTTATTCAAGTATAGTAAGTAGAGATATAAAACTTACTAGACATACTGTAGAAGAAATAAATGAAGAAACATACAAAGATAAAGTCAAGAAATCCAATGGCATATCTTCTAAGGAAAAGACAGTATCAATTAAAGATTGTAAAGAATAAGAAAAAGAAACTCATAGAAAAGTTGTTTGATAAAATGAAATATGATATTGAATAAAGATATCCCATTAGGAATAAACTATAGTCAAGGTGAGGGTTCAGCTATAACACCATGTGTTTTATTACATAGGTGTGTTATAGTCAGAGCAATCATGGATGGACTTGATGTTGACATTCATGCATGGGGTAATGCAAGAAGAAATATAATCAAAGAAGCAATCGCATGGTTCTCCATTCAGGATGACCAATACAAATTAGTTTGTGACTATGCAAACTTAGACCCATCATTTATAATTAAAAAATTCAATCAATTAAAAGAAGCTAACGCAAAGAAATTGTTTAGAAATAAAAATCTAAATAAATTCTTGACGCATTATATTTGTAGCTTTCATGAAGACCCAACAACAAAAAATTATTAATGGCTAAGAATACAAAGTTTGATTTAGATTTAGAGTATGGACAGATAAGAGAAAAGAGAATAGAGAACTTACTTAAAGGTGGAAAGATAGAAGTTAAGACAGAGAGAAGTTGGTGGCGAAAGACTGGCAACATTGCCATTGAGTATGAGTACAGAGACAAACCAAGTGGTATATTTAAAACAGAATCTAAATGGTGGTTTCATGTACTAGAATTAGATGGTAATGAGCATTGTATGTTAGTCTTTAGAGTATCAAGATTAAAAAAAATAGTAAACAAATATAAGAAGACACATACAAAACAGATAGGAGATTACAGAGCAAGTAAGTGTGTTGTAATTCCTATTAAAGAATTATTTACAGAAGGGTGTTATAAAATATAATTATGGGAATGATGGATGGTGGTCCAAACTTTAGAGATGTATGTCATAAGTGTTATAAGACTGAGAATAGTGGCACTATGAAGAGATATATACACGATAGAAATAAAAAGATTTGTACTCAATGTTTAAATAAATTAGATAATGAGAGTAATAGAGATGAGTTTAATAAATATGTTTATGCTTCTCAATTAAGAAAAGGATTATTCAATGCTTAGAAATTTAACTTTATTCTTAATATTATTAACTCTTATATTAATTTTAAGTAAGATGCCTACACAATTTCCTATATCTTCAGTAAGTGAAACACTATCAGGAGAAACTGTTAAGACATACCCAATTGAAATAGAATATTTAAGTTCATTATCAGGAGAAACTGTTAAGACATACCCAATTGAAATAGAATATTTAAATTAAATGAATAAGAATGAAGATATAAAAGATGCAATAAGATTATATAAAGAACAAGAGATATGGAAACATATGACAACAAAAGAGTTAGCTGAATATTTAATTCCATGTGTTGCTTTAAATCAGTATCATATATTTAGATATAAAACTACTGGTGTTGCTTATGCTATAACTAACTGGGCATTTTTAAGTGATGAAGCAGTAGAAAAATTTAAAAAGACAGGGATGATAGAAAAATTTGATTGGGATAGTGGTAAGAATGTATGGCATATTGATACCATTAATAATCATAAGGGTAAGATAAATGATATATACAACTGGACTATTTTTAATTTTTTAAAAACCTTACCTGAAGATACAGAAATTAATTGGATAAGATTAACTAAATCAGGTAATGCAATTAAAAGAATAAATAAAATGAAAATAAAAGATGGGGTGCGAAAATTTTCTAATGAGTGAAAAAGAATTACTAAGAGAATATAAAAATTCTATTGCATTATTAACACAAGAAAAAAATGATGTAGTAAAACTGGCTTCGGAAAAAGATGCTAGAATAAAACAATTACTTATTCAAGTTGAGAACTGTAATGGTGATACTCAAATTATGGGTAAAAAAATTGCTGAACTAGAATCTAAATTAAAGAAGAAACAAAAAATCAAAAGAGTAATAGATGAAAAGATAACAGAAATCCTTGAAAACTCTAGCAAATCTGAGGAAAAAAAAGATGATGAAAGTGTTGACAAGGGGGGTGCTGATATGTTAAAAGATGTCTATGAGAAATGATAAATTTAAATTTAACAATAACAATAAAGGAAAAAACATATGGCGATAATTGAAGGCACAGCATACTGGGCTTCTCTGACACGACCAAACGAAAAGTTTGAACCTATGTGGAGAATTGATTTAGCAGTTGATTCACAATCTGCAGAGGACTTAAAAGGTCAAGGGATTACAGTAGCCGAAACAACTGTTGACGAAAAAAAAATACCTAACATAATTAGGTTTAAAAGAAAAGTAAATAAAGCTAGTGGCGATAAAAATACGCAACCACAATTAGTGGATGCTGATAAGAAACCATTAGAAAAAATAGTCGGTAATGGAAGTAAAGTTAAAGTAATGTATAAACCTTATGAGTGGAACTTTAAAGGTAAAAAAGGAATAGGGTTAGACTTACAAGCTGTCCAAGTATTAGACTTAGTGGAATACATTCCTCAAGAAGACTTTAATGTTGAATCTGGAAATACTTCTAATGGAAGTGTTGACAACATTAAAGAATTTTAGTATAGTAACGCAGTCATAAAAGTTATGACTGTCATTTTTCTACTCCTAGGACTGTCGGCTTGTAGTTGGTCGGCAGTCCTTTTTTATGTATGAAAAAATTTTATTATTTAATAATATTATTTAGTGTCATGATACTTATCTGTTTAATGTTAGGATGGTATAATGATGTACTAATTTTTTAAAGGAATTATATGAGGGTGCAACCAATGAATGAAGAAAATAAAAGTGGATTTGTAAAGTATCATTTACCATGTCCATTATGTAATAGTAGTGATGCAGTATCAGTTAATTCTGATAACTCTGCGTATTGTTTTTCTTGTAGAGAATATATAAAAGAATACAACATGGAACAAGAACCTACTATTATAAATAGAGAACACGAAACGAAACCAATATCAAATCAATCGGACTTTGCAGAAATTGTAGATAGAAATATTAAAATAGATACTTGTAAAAAGTATAGTGTTAGTGTTAAGATTGATAGCATGGGTAATATAACTAATCATTATTATCCTTATCATGATAAACAAGGTGCAAAGATAGCAACTAAAACTAGGTTCACTAAATTAAAAGAGTTTACTATACAAGGTAACACAAAACAATCTGGTTTATTTGGAGAATATTTATTTAATAGAAATAAATTTATAATTATAACTGAGGGAGAATTAGATTGTCTATCAGCTTATCAAATGTTTAAGACAGATAAGTATGAGACACCAGTAGTTAGTATTAAGAATGGAATTACTTCTGCAGTTAAAGATATAAAGAATAGTTTAGAATGGTTAGAAAATAATTTTGATAATGTTGTAATTAATTTTGATAATGATGAACAAGGAATTGATGGAGCATTAAAGGTAGCTGAACTCTTTAGCCCAGGCAAGTGTAAGATAATGCACTTACCAAAAGAATTTAAAGATGCTTCAGATTGTTTAACTAAAAATAAAATACAAGTTTATGTTAAAACATTTTGGGATGCAAAAGTATTTGCACCTGATGGAATTATAAATGCTAATATTTTATTTGATGAGATTGCTAAACCAACAATACAATCTTTTGTTCAATATCCTTTTGAAGGAATTAATAAAATAACATATGGTATAAGACCATCCGAGTTAGTTACATTTACTGCTGGTAGTGGGTTAGGTAAAACTCAAGTGATGAGAGAGATAGTACACCACATGATTAAATCTACTCAAGATAATATTGGTTTGTTAATGTTAGAAGAAACTCCAGTCATAACTTCTAAAGGTTTAATGAGCATTGAAGCTAATCAAAGATTACATTTACCAGATGTTCATGTAGCTAAAGAAGAATTAAAAACTTACTTTGATAAGACAGTAGGTACTGGAAGAGTTTATATGTTTGACCATTTTGGTTCAAACTCAATTGATAATATAATTTCAAGAGTTAGATTCTTAGCTAAAGGTTTAGATTGTAAGTATATTATTATAGACCATGTTAGTATTATAGTATCAGACCAAAGTCATGGGGATGAGAGAAGAGCATTAGATGAAATCATGACAAGGTTAAGAACTCTAGTACAAGAGACAGGTGTTGCTATGATGGTTGTGTCTCATTTGAGAAGACCAGATGGCAAAGGACATGAAGAGGGAGCAGCAACATCACTATCACAATTAAGAGGGTCAGCTAGTATAGGACAGCTTAGTGATATGGTAATTGGATTAGAAAGAGATGCACAAAATGATGACCCTGAAATAAGAAACACAACAAAGGTTAGGGTATTAAAGAATAGATTTGCAGGATTAACTGGACCATGTTGTAATCTACAGTACAATCAAGATACTGGTAGATTAGTAGAGGTACAGTCAAGTGACTTTTGATAAAGTAGTATTTGATATTGAAACAACTTTAACTGCAGATAAAATTTGGTGTATAGTTTGTAAACATAATGATACCTTCTATCAATTTAAAGATAATAATTTAAATAGGTTTGAAGAATTTATTAAACAAACTAAAGAAGTAATAGGTCATAATATAATTGGCTTTGATATACCAGTACTAAATAAATTTTTTGGTTATGACTTATTTAAAAATTGTAAGATAACAGATACACTTATCCTATCTAGATTATTAAATCCTATGATAGATGGTGGTCATTCATTAAAGAATTGGGGAATTAAACTTGGTCAAAAGAAAATTGAGTTTGAACAATTTGATTTCTTTAGTGAAGATATGTTAAAGTATTGTAGGAATGATGTTGATTTAACACAAAGGTTATATAAATTTCTTTCCTCAAGAATAAAAGATTTTGGAGATTCAATTAAACTTGAACATAAGGTTGCACAAATAATACAGAGACAACATGAAAGAGGTTTTAAGATTGATGTTGTTAATGCTTATGGATTACAAGCTAAGTTTCAAGAAGACATGAATGAACTTCAGAATCAAGTGAGGGCAACATTTCCTCCATTAAAAATTGAAGAAATATTTGTACCTAAATCAAATAACAAAGCAAGAGGATATGTAAAGGGAGTACCTTTTACTAAAGTTAAGTATAAAGAATTTAACTTAGGTTCAAGACAACAGATAGGTGATAGACTAATGAGACTTGGTTGGAAACCTAAAAAGAAAACAGATAAGGGTCATGTTATAGTAGATGAAAAAGTTTTATCAACAATAACAAATATACCTGAAGCTAAGTTAATAAATAAATACCTTATGCTACAAAAAAGAATTGCTCAAGTCAGTTCTTGGATTGAAGCTGTTAAGGAAGATGGTAGAGTACATGGCAAAGTAATAACCAATGGTACAATTACAGGGAGAATGTCTCATCAAGCACCCAACATGGCACAGGTTCCTGCTGTGTACTCACCATATGGAAAAGAATGTAGACAGTTATGGGTTGTTGATAAAAAAAATAAATTAGTAGGTGTTGATGCTTCAGGACTTGAGTTAAGAATGTTAGCACACTACATGAACGATAAGGAATATACAAATGAAATCATTAATGGAGATATACACACAGCAAATCAAATGGCTGCTGGTCTTCGGTCAAGGGATGAAAGCAAGACTTTTATCTATGCCTTCATCTATGGAGCAGGGTCAAAAAAAATCGGAAACATCATTGGAGGTTCGGAAGCAGATGGCAACCGAGTTAAAGAAAAGTTTCTCAGAGCAACACCAAGTCTTAGAAGTCTACGAGAAAAAGTGGATGGAGTTGCTAAGTCTAACAGAAGATGGCTTAAAGGACTTGATGGAAGAAAAATCATCATAAGACACCCTCACGCAGCCCTGAATAGCTTATTACAAGGTGCTGGTAGTTGTGTTATGAAAGTTGCGTTGACTTTACTAGACCAATATGTTATTAATAAACGAATCAAAGCTTATCCTGTAGTAAATGTACATGATGAATTTCAATATGAAGTTGAAGAAGGAAGAGCAGATGAATTTGGAAGACTAGCAGTACAATCAATAAAGGATGCTGGTAGAAAATTAAAATTAAGATGTGGATTAAATGGACAATATAAAATCGGAAACAACTGGGCAGAAACGCATTGATACAGTAGCAACTGATATTAAAAAATTAATTGCTAACATTACTAATGGTACACCTGCAAAGATAACTGAAGAAAATATGAATCAGTTTCTTAATAATATTAAAGAAGCTATGATTGCATGGAACACACCACCTAAAAAAGAAAAGTATGATGGTGTATTAAGAATGAGTATCTTGGGTAAACCAGCTAGACAATTATGGTATGATAAGTATTCTCCTAAAGAAACAAAAGAATATGATGCAAGTAATAATTTAAAATTTTTATATGGACATATCATTGAACATTTATTATTATACTTAACAGAATTAGCTGGACATAAAGTAGAAGATAGACAAATGAAAGTTAAAGTAGATGATGTTAAAGGACATATAGATGCTAAAGTAGATGGAGAAATATGTGATGTTAAGTCTGCTTCACCTTACAGTTTTAAAAAATTTAAGAATGGTGAGTTAATAAATGATGACCCTTTTGGATACCATGCCCAGCTATCAGGATATGAAACAGCTAGTGGAACTAACAAGGGAGGTTTTCTTGTTGCTGATAAATCAAGTGGTGATATATGTTTTTATAAACCAGAAGACTTAGCCAAACCTGATACAAGAAGTTTAATAAAAGATTTAAATACTAAACTTGCTAGTGATACACCTCCTGAAAAATGTTATGAATTAAAGACAGAGAAGAATGGAAACAAAGCTATACCAATTGGTTGTCAATTTTGTATACATAAGTTTGAATGTTATGCAGATGCAAACAAAGGTAAAGGTTTAAGAGTATTTAAATATTCAAATAAGAATGTGTTCTTAGCTGATGTAGTTAAAGAACCTCTTGTAGAAGATATAACAAGGGTTGTAACTTAATATACACGCAGAGGTTCATGGTTAAACCTCTTAACAAAGAAAGGAGAAAATATGTTTAATTTAAAATTAGATATACCAACTTACGCAGAATGGAAAGTTCAAATGGAAAAATTTATGAAAGAACAACCTGAACAAGGCAAAAAATATTATGACCAAGTTCAACAGTTCTGGATGGATTTCTTTAAAGATATGTTTACAATCAAAAAATAAATACTATTTTTTAAAAGGTTTATCTCCTAATATTTTTATATATAAAATATGCTAAAGAATTTGAAGATGGAATTAAAACACAAACATCTGCTAGTTAGAGCAGAAGTTTTAGAACCACCTAAAGATTTAAAGTCTACTAGAAAGTGGATGAGAAATTTAATTAAAGATATTAATATGAAAATATTAGGTGGACCATATGCAAAGTATTGTGAGTCTATAGGTAATAGAGGATTAACTTGCGTTACTATAATAGAAACATCCCATATAACTTTACACTCATGGGATGAAATGAGTCCTGCGTTAGTACAGCTTGATGTTTATAGTTGTAAAGAATTAGATGAAACAATTGTGTTTGATTATGTTTATAAGTTTCAACCAGTAAGAATGTCTTATAGATATTTTGATAGAGAAAAGAATTTTAAATTAATTAAATTAAAAAAATGAAATGTTTCTATTGTAACGCAGAAGTAAGATGGAATAATGATTATGATACCGAGGATACTTATCCAGATTCAGAACATACTATTGTAAGTATGTATAATTGTGATGAGTGTGATACTTGGTATGAAGTATTCCACCAAAAGAAAAATAATTTAAATAGGTTTGAAGAATTTATTAAACAAACTAATGATAAGCATCAAAGAGAATTAAAAGAAGTTAAAGAAGATAATAAAAGATTAGCATTACAAATTAATGATTTAGAAAAAAAGATTAGAAGAATACAAAGTAAACACTAAACAAATGAGTAAGATATATAAATTTTTAATAAGTGAATTAGAGGTTTATGAACACTAAACAAATGAGTAAGATAAGGAATAAAGCTAAAGGTATTTTAGTTGAATGGTTAAAGACTTTGTTAAATAAAGAAGAACAAGCAAAGGTTAATACAAAAAATATATTAACATTACTACCTAACCAAACTCATTACTATCAAGGTGATACCTTTAGACTTCAACCTTGGTCTTATAAATGGGTAGTAAAGAAATTAAAACGCAACTCACAGTTGACAATGGATGATTTAAATGCTATGTTACAACCAACAGAGAAACAATTAAAAAGACAGAAGATGATAGAACAAGGACCACTATAATGCCAAATAAAGATATGTTCAAAGGTATTACTTATGATTCATTAGATAAACAGGTAGATGGAAATCATTATGCTAAAATGAAAATTCAACCTGCTGAATTTATAAATGAAAATAAGTTATTATTTGCAGAGGGCAATGCAATAAAATATATATGTAGACACAAAGTAAAAGGAAAACAAAAAGATATTGAAAAAGCTATTCACTATCTTGAAATGATACTTGAAAGGGATTACTCATGAGTTTATCAGAAGCACAAATAAGACAACTAGAAAAAAGGGCAAGAGGTTTTCGCAGACTTATTGCTGCATTAAATGATTTAAATATGTATGGTATACATGAACAAATAGATAGGATGTTATTTGTTAAGATAGAAAATTTAAAAGAACATTTAAAAAAGAAAATAAAAAGAAACAATGAAAAACTAAATGAAATCTATACATCAACTATAGATGCTTTAGTTGATGATGATTATCAAAGTGGAGAGATAGGTTATCAAGGTCAACCTATACATAAAGAAGAACCTGTTGGTGAATCTTTTATTAGTAAAAATTATAACGAAATGATAGCTGATGAGTAACCAAGAAGATTTAACTTACGAAAATGAAACTGAAGCACCTAGTCCAATGGTTCAAATCTCTATTAAAGAATATGATAAATTAAAAAAGGAACAATCTTTTATAAAAGATAAATCTTTAATTTCTATAATAGATAAGATAGAAGAATTAATTAGAGCATTAAGAAAACATATTGTAAGAACAGATATATAACTTATGAATAATGTAATAGGGCTAGATGGTAAACCTAAAAAACCTACATCACATAAATATAATATGCGTTTATGTTTAGTAGGTACAGATGATATTGATATACAAAATATTCTAACCTTTGGTATAGCTGATGATGGGTTCTTTATGGTAAAGTCATATAATAATATGACACTACCTACCTTCATGACTAATCCTGCAAGAATACAGAGTGTTGAAATTTATAAGGAAGGTGATAAACCTTTAACTAAATTAAAGAAAGGAAAATCTGATGATGATTTTCTTTTAGACCTCTTAAGGAAAAAGCATGAGACCCAATCCAAAAAGCAGTAAAGCTAAACCTAGAGTTAAAAGAAAAGAAGCTGAACTCATGGGTTTTAAATTGATTATAAATAATCAAGGACAATTCATTACCGAAATAAAAAATTATCCTAATGATAAGATACCATTACATTTTAAAAAAGAAAATGCTGGTGTTATTATTGCTATGTTAAGAGAATGTAAAGCTAATTTTTCTGAGTTGTCTGATGATTTAGAAAAGATTGCAAGAGATGTGTTTCATTCTTAGGTGCCTAATTTTTTTTCTTCCTTTTCAGGAGTACAAAAAAATTTAAAAAACATTTTATGTTCGTTAATAGCTTCTGGTCCTAAGACTTCCATTCTAGATAATGATTCTTCATAACCAGAAATCATACAATCATAAAAATTATCATAAGTAGTATTTGACTTGTAAGGGTTAAGGCATTTACCTGCTACTCCTGAACATAAAATTATAAATAAAAATATCTTCATGTTATTGACAGCTTAAACATTCATCAGCATCATCAACAACTATTCCTTTTTTATTACATTTACAATCTTCACAAGAGCAAACTCCATAAAAGTCTGAATGTTCTTTAATAGTACAATGGCAGTTACAGTTGCAATCTTTACATTTATTCATTCTTTTTCCTTGTTTTTTTAGAGGTTTAACCATGAACCTCGTGTGTATATTAAGTTACAACCCTTATT
>Ga0098034_1000844_pt1 | contig 11923 bp, 10 predicted proteins | sample 2_EtaG_FD_77062 | JGI IMG/M metagenome (GOLD analysis project Ga0098034, IMG submission 77062) | Marine viral communities from the Subarctic Pacific Ocean - 2_ETSP_OMZ_AT15125 metaG | ecosystem: Environmental > Aquatic > Marine > Oceanic | place: Pacific Ocean | collected 2015-01-07
AAGCCATCGTCAGAAGTTTTCTCGCCGCGGTCGTTGTCTCTAAAGGATAGTTTTAAATCAGGTGTTTTCTTTCTTGCTTTTCTGGTAAATACGACCACCCCTTCTCCAAAATTATCGTGGGTTTGGCCTATGGCGAATGGTGCCAAGGAGGCCGCGGCCACGAAGTTGGCATCGCCCACCGCCATGGGAGGCGGATCAGCAAAGACTGGCTTGACGCTAACATTATAGCCATAATCGGGAAGTGTGAGCAGGTCGACTTCGTCGAATAAGGTATCAAAGTTTAAGTCTGCGAATGTGCGCTCGAACGATTGATCAGGTTCAAAATCGTTATTTGAGTTGAATGATGCAGCTAGCGCTGATCTTTCCATTTCGCCTACTTTTTCATCGGTACTAAGCAGGTAATCGGCAACATATAGCGGAAATGCGCCTCGCTGCTGGCTTACTTTCTCATAATTGGCATCCGCATCAAAACTTGAGGCTACGGCGGCGACGGTGGCAACGGCATATGATGCAGCAAGGGCGCCGGCGGGAGTGACAAGGCCGGGGCCGGCCGCTGCCGCGGCAAGAGCGGTTACGCCAGTACCCATCGTGAGGATGTTCATCGCGGTGTCGCCCGGATCAGATTCGACATTAAAGTCAACATATTCTCTTCTGCTAAACCAGCCTCCGGAGGCACTAGATCTTCTCTGGTGAACCGTATATGCCCAACCCATGGTATCAGACATAACCATATTCATAAAGCCCCAGTTGCTTTGCACAAAAGGCCCGTTACCGAGCATATCTTGCGAATAAGAGATCTTCAAGACCTCTAAAGCGCTGTTGAGGGCTGCTGTCGTAGCTTTTGCTATCTCTTGAGGCTCGTATGGCATAAGACCATTATCACAAGTAGGATCTTTCGACATCGGAGACGGCATGTTTTGCTCAAAATAATCTGGAATACCATTTTGTATAACGTCTCCCAACTGCTCTAGATCGTCTTTTAGTGTGTCACGCCCAGCGGCGCACATGAGAGCAATTTGGTCGGGAGATGCTCGGCCTTCCAAAAGCTTAGCGCGTGCATCGCAGAATTTTTGCATCTCTTGAGGAGTGGCACAGAGACTGGGGTTTGCCGGTATCGGGCCCTGGTTGGCGGCGTCAGCGGCAAGGCTTTTTAAAGCGGCGCGGGCTTCGGCCGGCATTATGTTTCCTATATTCTCAAAGAATTTAGAAGCTTTTTCTGGATTGCCAAACGCGTCTGCAAATTCGGGATACTCAAATTCTATCAAGCTGTCAATAATGCTTAAAAATGAGTCCGATGGATCTCCAAGCATCGCATTCGTCAATTCGCTTCTTGAGGTGGTCGAAGACAAGTCCTCAGCAAAGCTCATAACCATACTCTTATCGGCCAGTGCTGCACTGCCAGCGCCCAAACTATTAAACATATCTTGTATAGTATCTTCAACTTGGCCCGGGTCGGCATCGGGGCCACAAATCGAATCTCTAACGACATCCGAGAATGTGGTGCGCCCTCCTATGAGGGCCGGAAGCGAGGCTGCAAGCTGGCCGGCGACTTCTAGTGCCTTACAAATGGCATCTCCCAGAAGCTCGCAAATAAACACAACCAGTCTACAAATTATCTTATGAACTAAAGCATATAATTGTTCTTTAACCATCTGCCACAAAATTCGAAAAATATCCCACAATTTTGGAATATATGCAAAAGGATTTTCAAAGCGCGGAAGGCCAATATGATTCGTATTTCTACAAAATGGCAGTTCTATATCCTTGAGAAAATCCATTAGACTTGGATCGAACAGAGGTGGCCGCGGGCAATCTAAAGTTGCAATAAGTGTTGCAATGAGAGGGGCACCTGGGAATTTCTCTAGCTCGCCCACTAAACTTAAAAGATCGTCCGAATATTCTTCGAGCAGAGCCAACATATATGCCTCCATCACAACACCAGAGCTTAAGCCTGCGCCGGCAGTTTCTAATTGAGCTTGCAATGTTGCTTTTTCAAGATTAGAATCTGGGGTTTTAGCAGGTATTCCCGTAGGGGTCATGGTCTGCGAGAAGGACTCTTGCACCATCTTCTTTGTCTTTTGGCGTTCAACAAGGCCCTTATTTTCCCAAGGCTTTTCGAATTCTGTTCCTAACATGGTGCCAAAAAAGCCCTTGCCGCCGGCATAAAACGCTGCATCCTCTGGATTGGCTCCTTCGCTAGTGTCCTGAATCCGGCCCGGGCCGCCAAGGTCTCCTGCAGCTAACTTTCTTTTAACTAGCTCATCGAGCTTTGCCTGCTTCTCTGGCGGTAATCCGACAAATAAATCTCCAAAATTTTCAATCGACATCGCCTTGAGAGCACTCTTGAGCATGCTAGCCAATACTTCTTCGAACGTCAGTCCCTTAAATAAACATTGTATGGCCTCAAGTGTCATTTCAAAAAGACCGCAAAGCCTTATTGGATCAAGATTGTCGCGCCATAGAAGATCTAATTTTGTTTGACTGCCGCCAGAAGCATCACAAGCTGAGATCATCTTGGTACATAGCTTAAGCGTGAATGCATTCTCTTCTTCAATCTCGCCATAGGCTTGTTCTATAGACATCGCTTTTATGTTTTTTAATCTTTCATGGCGGTTGCTTTCTATTTCGGCTTTGCTGCCAGGTGGTCTGTTGGTCTTCCCAATGCTGTATTCTTGCATAAGAAAATCTTTATAATCCTCTTCGCACAGCATCCTATGAAATTGAGCAGCAATTGCATCTCCTATACTAAAAACATCATCAAGAATATCCTGACCAAGTTGCTTGGTATCGCCGGCTAGAGACTCGCTGACACAGCTTAAGGCAGTCATGGTTCCCTCGGTTTCGCCTGGGAGAGCACGAGTCGCTTCTGTTACTTTTGGATAAGTATATTCCTTAATGAATTCAATCCATGGCTTTGGTACCCGGGATGTCAGGTCCCTCTCCATCTCATCAATCTTGGAGAAGTAGGCCATGGCGGTCGGATCTTTAAATGCTGGCTGCACGTTTAGTGGATCTAATTTCTTTCCTTTAAAAACTGCTGGCTTATCACCACAGCCTTCTGGCCAAGCTCTTAATTGTTTAAGTTTATATTCAGGAGTAAACGTACATTCAAATTTTGTTACTCCAAATACTGTTGGAAAGAACATGCTCGTAGTTCCTAAAGTGAGGTTTTTAGTACTTAAAAAATCACTTAGCTGAGGAATTATCCCTTCGGTAATCGATGAGCCCCAAAGAACAAAATCTCCATAAAGGTCTAGATTAAAAAGGCCACCCTCCTCAAACACTAAATTTTTTCCTTCCAAGGCGCGGAACACTTTTAAATTACTAGCATATAAGTGTAAACCTTTCCTAACGCGAATCATGTTAGGATCTAAAATAGAAGGGATATAGGTGGTAACAATGTCGCCGGCAGCTGGTTCTTCTTCTTCTTCTGCCGCGGCGTCTTCGAGATCATTTAAAGCTGAAAATGGTATCGAATAAAGTAGCTTTAAATGTGAATGTGGGCGCGCGTCTAAGTGGTAATCTGTGTGTTCTATGGCTTCCAAGATTTTGTTAATGGATTCTTCCGAATCATCTTTATTAAAATAGTTCAAAAGTGCCTCAACGGTCTCTCTCTCATATTCTTCAAAGCGTTCGTTTAATTTCGCTCTAGCTTCGGAACTAGTCGTATCCCGGCCAGAGCCTGTATTGGTATAGGCTGTTACATTGGTTATTTGATATTTACAAAGTTTTCCATTTAAAAATGGATTATGAAGGGTTCTTTTGCGCCAGCGGGGTACCGTTGCCCGGGGGTTTGGAATACAATCCAAACAAACCTTTTCCGCGCGCGGCAAATCGATTTCGCAGACGTCAATTAAATTGTCGCCATTCTTGTCTTGCCATCTTAAAAATTTTGATTCTGCCATTTTATACTCTTCTCTTTAATTATGTCGCTCTAACACTTCTGCTACCAAGAAATTTATAGCTGAAGTGTTGTAAGTAATTTGCTTCCCAAGTCTGTTTTGATGCGCGGGCCAGGTGCATGGGCATTACAACACGGGTCATCATTGCTGCAGCGGCGTCGGTGTGTATACCAGCAGCGGAGGCGGCGGGGGGTACTAGTGACGATAGTGCTGATAACACTGTTGCCATCGTTGCCATGGTTCGCTGTGTATAAAATCCGAGATTCTGAACAATCGACATGACGTCATCCAAAACTGCGCTAAGTTCTACAAAGCAATCTCTGACGTTATAGGCCAAGGCCACAGGTTGCAAATTCTGGATCACCTGCACACGAAAATCGGGGCCGCGGACTTTTCTGGACCCTGTATTGTTCCCGGCAATAAGTTCAATACCCGGCGCCGGAAGCAGGCGCGCGCCCTTAGATGTGGTTTCTCCCTTCGGATATCCTTTTATGTTGTTTCCAGCACCGGTGACAATTTTTATGCCGGCACGACCAATAATTCGACACTGATCAGCTTTTAAAGCTATTGCAGACTGTCCTTTGGGGTTTCCGACAACGCCCTCTACTAAGCCAAAGTTTAAATCCACATTGGTGGTCTCACACATATAGATTCTGGCTGCATCGGCGAAGAAACTATTATCGACCAAAGTGGCGGCCTTGACGCCTTTGGCGCCCCTGGCGCTGGCCACTCGACCACAGACAAGGTCGATTTTGCCAGAGCCCGGGCTAGCGAGGCCTGTCCATCCTTTGGCGCCATAGCCAGAAGCTTGAGATGACGGGCGATCTGTGCCGAAAACTATCTCACCGCCGCCTGGTCCGGCAATTTTGCGTTCATTGGAAGCTTGTTTGTGATTTGCTTTGGGGGGGGCGCCGGCGGCCGAATGGTAAATACCATCTACTGCGGCCTCTATGGGCATGCCTTGTTCTATTCTATATTGTGTGGGGGTTCCTTTTGGAAAAGCTCTTTTTGCCATTTATTATCTCCTGTATATTTGTGTTGAATTAAATTAACGATTTTTACTTTTTCGTGTGTTTTCTACCTGTGCGCTTATGGGCAGTCCGCCCAGCTCTCGTCGTCCCAGATCCAGTCCTTGCAGTGCACGCCCGAGATGCCGGGTGCTTCGCCCTCAGCGAGCGCAAGATGCTCGTCGCGGTGCTCCGGGGGGGGCTTGTCTACATAAGACTGTACCCGGCTCAGGTAGTTATCCCAGTCCCAATACTGACCCGGATCGGAGCGGTTTACCGGATCAATCGTACTATGAGCTATAAAGCCTTCCTCAATGGGCGCGCCGGTAGGCGTGCGGGGCTCATAGACCACGGGGACACCGATTTGGGCTTCAGACATGTCATAGCCCATCTCATCGGGCCACATGTCGTAGGCGCCGCCGCGGGGGCCACATCCGGGATCAGATAGTTTCTTGCACTTCCGCGGGTCGCGTGGGGCGCTGATGCCGGCCATCTGTATGGGAATATTATATTTTCGGGCAAGGCCGGCGGAGAGACGGGCGGATGCATCCATTAGCTCCTCAGACCAAGCCCCAGGGTCCTCGGTGGTGCCGACGTGCTCTATACCAATACTATGTCTATTAGTAATGGTGGCATGATTGGCCACATCTTTATCTGCAACTCCTTGTATTATGATGCCGGCTTTATCAACAAAGTAATGCGCCGAGGAATGGACTTCTTTAATTTTGTAAGGCTTATTCTGGTCCGCACATAGGCCAGTGCCTGGGCATTTATATCGCAGCTTGTCGTTGTGCATAATGCTTTGGTCCTCGGGGCAGCCTCCGGTTCCATCCTTTCTCTTGGGCGGACAAGTCACTGGTGTGGTAGGCCCTCTTTGCATTCGCATGGCACCGCCGGAGGCGGTGCCGCCGCCGGCAGTTGCGTGAACAACAATCAGTTTAATATCATCAGGGCCGCGGTTGGCAGTGCGATAGAACTTGGCTTGTGCATACCCATCACATAATTCGCCTTCTCGACACTTTCTCATTCCCTGCGGCAGGGTGATGACACGCTTGGGCCGGTATAGGCCGGGTCCGGGCTGCGGGCCTGCCTTGTCCGGATCGTGCACCGGTTTTGCGCCCTTGTGGGGTGTCTGGCGATGCGGGGGGGGACTCCGCTGTGCTGAGGAAAATGCAGCCTGCAATGGTTCGCGGCAGCCGACGGAACTCTGCCAGCCGGGCGACATGTTAGTGATGTTAGTAAATGCATCAGTTGCGGTCACGACATCCCTAAATTCACCTTTCTGTAGATCGTAACCAAACACATTGTATTCCAACTCCACCAACACAAGATCTCCTCTATTAGGCAGTGTCTTCCCTGACTGAAGTTGGTATTCTTCAGTTGACGTAAACAAAGTATGCATGGAGATCAGCTTCAGCAAATCGGCTCGTGACTCTGCGTCTCCTCCGGCATATGCTGGGTCACAAGGATCGGGCAAAAACCAATGCGGTGAATTCGGCCCTATTATGCGACCTCTAAACGTGAACTTAGAAAGGCGCCTGGCGCTGCCGGCTAAGCCAAAAAAGTCTTTAATCTTGTCTGCTACACCCGGGGATGGTATATGTGTGAAATGTTTAACGTCTTGAGCTTGAAATGGTATTGGTTCCGATAGCACTACTGCTATAAATTTTGTCTTGCCGGCATACGAATCATATTGAAAAGCCTTTCGTATTCCATGAGCTTCTAATTCGGCAGCAACGCTGTCTATTACGAAGTCGGAAAAATCGACAATATCTTTAAGTGACATTTTTAGTTCTCCTATGGATTGCCGGCCATGCCGCCAAGTTCTGTAACATATTGATGTACTAAAGCCATGTATCCCGGCCAGTCCCAATACGGGCCCGGATCATGATGGCGACCATAATGGCACACTGGAATGTTGTAGTTCCGGCGGCATTTATTGCTTGCTCTCGGTATATTTGAGTGAGCTATAAAGCCTGAGTCCTTGTAACTCTCCAGATCCGGTTCCCAGTCCGCGGTGGCTTTCTCCCTGGCACTATGGCCATGGATGCCGCCGGGGACTACCTCATTTCCGCTATATGTGGAAGCATCATAGCCGCCGGCAATCTTCACGGGAATATTGTATTTAATGCAAAGCTGGGCCGATAGTTTTGCAGATGCATTTAGTAATTCGGTCGTCCAATAGCTAGCGTTATCATTATCTCCATTGTGCTCTATACCAATACTCCAAGGATTGGCTATGCCCTGGGTATAGGCCTTGTCCTTGTCTTTAACTCCTTGAACAACATTTCCTGCCTGATCAACAAAATAATGCGCTGAGACCTTCCTTACTTCGGTTTGATAGGCCGAGCCCAGGGTCAGACATGGCCCACTGGTGCATGGATCGAGGACCTTGCCGCGATGCATAACTCCGGGTGGCACGGCAGTGCCGTCCTCCGCCTCGACTCTGCCAATAGGTCCTGCGGCGAAAGCTTTCGCGCCGATCAGGGCCTTTGTGCATGTACCATTCGCCACCTTTTCTGGTGAGCATCCGGAGCCGGCGGTGATGTGAATAACAATCATTCGAATCTCTGCCTCTGTACGGTTGCCGCGGCTATAGTATCTAGCCTGTGTAAATTGATCACAAAATTCATCGGGCGTACACGGCCGCACGACCGGGGTGAGGTGGACATAGGGGGTACCAGTGGCACCGTGGGAACCTTGTGGGGGCCCTTGTGCTGGGGCGGGTGGGACCCCGCTATGTTCAGAAAATGATGCCTGTAGTGAAGTGGCGCATGCGGGACCTACATGATTGTTAATATTGTGATATGCATCAGTGGCGGTCACCACGTCCCTAAATTCACCTTTCTGTAAATCATAGCCGAATACGTTATTCTCTAATTCCACCAATACGAGATCGCCTCTGTTGGGTATTTTCTTTCCTGATTGAAGTTGATATTCTTCAGTTGAAGTAAACAGAGTGTGCATAGAGATCAACTTCAATAGGTCGTCTCTGCAGCATGTGTCGACATAAGCCGAGTCACAAGGATCAGGCAAAAAATAATGCGGGGAGTTGGGTCCTATTATCCGCCCTCTAAATGTAAACTTAGAAAGGCGGCGGGGGGCGGTGGCTAAGCCAAAAAAGTCTTTAATCTTGTCTGCTACGCCCGGTTTTGGTATGTGCGTGAAATGCTTAATGTCTTGAGCTTGAAATGGTAACGGCTCTGATAATACAATTGCTACAAACTTTGTCTTGCCAGCATACGAATCATATTGAAAAGCCTTTCTTACAAAGTTCGAGCGCAAATCAGTAGCCTCTTCAGGCGTTACATAATCAGAAAAATCAACCGTCTCCTTAAGTGACATCGGCTGGGCCCTCCTGAATCATATCAAAAAGGTCCGCTTTGTCCTCTTCGGACAAGCCAATATCATGTGTATTCTGTTTTTGTTTTATTGATATTAATTTAACCAATTGTTCATTGGAGCGCTGCATAGTTTCAACGTGTTTTGCGGCAACGGGCGACAGGGAACGATTGTTATCTGGATCTTTTGCGATCTCATTTGCGATCTCATTGAGAAATTCTCTTGCAAGTTTCCTATCTTTTCTTATGTTCGTTAATGCCTCTTCAACTAACGTATTTAAATTGTGTGCGCTCATAAATTTCCATTTTCCCAATCCTTCTTAAAACTTTTATATAGCGCTCTAAATTTATTTAGGGAACTAACAACCTGTTTTGTATTGAGACCAGTGATCTCTCGAAGATATAAATAAATAGCTTTTTTATTAAAAATTTCTATATCCTCTTTTGATTCAAAAAGAATAACAATCGCCTTATGAACTTTTTGATCATTTGCGCGCATTTTAGATATATCCCATGTTTTTAATTGTTTATAAAATGAGTTCCAAAATTCTTCTTCTATTTTGTCACTTACCCATGATTGTTGAGTTGAAAGAAATTCTTCTTCATAGCGCTTGGGGATAGCACTATAGTCTACTTCTCGACGATTTCGTTTTTGTTGTTTCTTTACTTTGTGAATAAACCAATTTTTTGTTATGACCGAAAAATAAGAAAAGGCTTTATAACCTTTGCTTGGATCATATTTGTCCAAAATGGTCATAAGCCATACTTTACACTCATCTCTGAGATAATCTATATTTGGCAGTGTTGTAAATTTATAGGTAAAAACTATCTTATCGACCATTTCATTAAAGGCCGGCTCTAGGTATTTAATATATAAATCGGTTCTTATGCGTACGCAATCTGTTGTGCAATATTTTACTACCGCGTCTTCGTGTTCTTTCGTAAAGTAATATCTTTTAGTCGATTTCTTCGGTTTCTTGGTAGTCGATGTCTTCAAATTCTTCTTCCTCTTGTTGTGTTTCATTTTCATCATCCATAGTTAACGAATATATGTATTCAAATGTCTCTAATTGTTCGTTCAGTGAAATAGCGTGTTCCATTAAAGCCTTTAAGGTTTCATCACCATAAAACATGTCCAATTGATAAACTCGGGTCACATGCTTAGCAAAGCTGTTGATCATGTCCTGAAGGTCGCCCAATTCTTCAGAAACAAACAATAGCTGGGTCAGCACGGTGCGTGTATAGACAAGCAGCCCAATGTTCATCAATATGGACACACTCATTATTAGGCTTAATATTATTTCAAGACGGCTCATATAACTCACTAGATGATGTTTTTTTCAAATCTTCTAAAACTTCTTTATTAGCATCAATATATTCTTTTGTAACTTGGCCGGTCTTCTCGATGTGCTTATTGCTCGTCTCAAGGGGGCGTGTTAAAAGTTTAATTATATCACTGCTATCACATTCAGTACAATTATTTTGTACCTCTTCCCACGAATGAATTGCAAAAAATTCCGCTTCGCAAGAATTACAGCTATATCTGTATCGTGGCATTATTTTACCATATTTTTTAAATCTTCTTCGCTAATTGCTTCATTGTTTGATATACGAATAGTAGGCGGGTTTTTAACCACCAAGCCGATATCCGATTCAATTAACTCAAAACCTTTTAAAATTGGAACGATATCCAATTGATTCATCAATGACTCTTGTAGGGCCATCATTACAGCCCCTAGGGCCTGATCTGAAAATTTATAGGTTTGCATTTTATTTGTCCTCCGAGATTGCTCTTCCTTTTAATTGTTCCCAGTCGCGTTCTGGTCGTACTTCTAAATTCTTCTCCCAAGTTGCCGATAATACGGCTGGATTAATCCCTAAAGATTTCGCAACATATATGAGTGCGTTTAAATCTTTCGGAAAGCACGAACCTCCAAAACCTTTTCTACCATCAGGACCGGGCGTAGAAAAATGAGTTCTTCCTATTCTTTGATCGTAAAGGGCGTATTCAATTACTTTATCATAATCTACATCCACCTCATCACAAATTTGTTTAAATTCATTTGCAAAACTAACTTTTGTTGCTAAAAAGCAGTTAGTAAAATATTTAACAGCCTCTGCGGTATTGGGGCCTGTTTTAATTATCGTCACTTCTTGAAAAACCTTTCTAAACATATTCTTAACAATTGTTGTAGCAGGTCGCGGTCCCCCAATTATAATTCTATTTTGATTTTTAAAATCATCAATATAATTAGCTTCCGTTAAAAACTCTGGATTAAATACAATCTGAATATTTTCGCATTCTTTATTAAAAATCTTCGTTGTGCCAGGGGGAACAGTTGATTTAATAACAACTATGTTTTGAAGATCAAATTGATTGATGTCATATATCACATTTTCTAATATGGAAAGATCGCAAGAGCCATCTCTTTTCATTGGGGTCGGTAAGCAAGTAAACACAATCTTTGCCTTCTTACACACCTCTTGCAGACTATCACATGTTGATTTTTCAGTTAGAAACTTATCATATGTTTCAACATTAAAATCTTTTTTCATCCCTTCGCGGATTGCCGTTCCAACAAAACCTTGGCCTATGATTCCAATACTATTTGATCTCATTTCTTACTCTCGCAAAACAATCTTCTATTCCCTCAAAAATATCAATGCCGGCGGTCCAGCCCATGCTTTTAAGCGGGCTAATCTTGGCTTTTGTTTCTCTTATGTCGCCCAGGCGAGGAGATCGATACTCAAACTCAATACTAGGAAAATGCTTATTGACCAACTCTTTAATTTGATTTAATGAAATATTGGTACCTGTCCCAACTTCATAAACTGCGCCATTGAATCTTAATTCCTGCTCCATGCAAAATATATTGACCCTAACAACATCGTCAACATTTACCATGTCACGTCTTTGCTCACCATCGCCCTCAATATAAGGAGCAACGCGGGTTCTTATGGCATGCATCCAATTTGAGATAGCCGTTGCATACGGCCCATTAACAGTTTGATCATGAGAATAAACATTAAAATAACGCAGGCTTACGGTGTCAAGGCCATATAATTTTGAATACATGGAGGTCTCTATCTCAGTTGTATATTTTTGAAGAGCATAGGGGCTTTCGGGCCCAGCACCATTACCCATAACCGATGATGAACTAGAGTATATAACACGCTTTACAGAGCCCACCTTGCGCGCAAAATTTAACAATATGGTACCGGCCAGGATATTATTTTCGGTCGTTTCTACGGGCTTTTCCACGCTATAACCGACGCGCGGCCAGCAAGCCATATGAAAGATATATTCAGGCTGGAAATTGTAGTAGTGCGGGTGAAATTTACCGTCCGTGCCTTCGCGGAGATCTCTTATGATGTCATGTGAAATATCATCATTCAGATCTATTCCCATAACTTCGTGGCCTAAATTTTTAAGACTCTTATAAAGCTTGGAGCCGATGTAGCCCTTATGTCCCGTCACTAAGCATCTAGCCATTTTGATCTACCTCCAAAATCTCAACATCGTGTGCTGCATATCTTTTGATGTCTGCATGTTTAAACCGATAGATATCGTAAAGGGTCGAACGCCCTTCGCTCAGCCCAAGATTGCTCCATATTCTTTTTACAATAAGGCCCGGGCCGGCGTCGGATACTATGAGATCGTCATAGTTTTCAT
>Ga0098034_1000846_pt1 | contig 11910 bp, 12 predicted proteins | sample 2_EtaG_FD_77062 | JGI IMG/M metagenome (GOLD analysis project Ga0098034, IMG submission 77062) | Marine viral communities from the Subarctic Pacific Ocean - 2_ETSP_OMZ_AT15125 metaG | ecosystem: Environmental > Aquatic > Marine > Oceanic | place: Pacific Ocean | collected 2015-01-07
AAAATATAAAATCTGTTGCCCAATGACCCGTTCCACTAACTCGCTCGTTACTTGCTTGGTGAAGTCACGCTCTTTTTTCCCCGCGAAGAGAGGCGGAGGGGGGGCTTTAGGTTGTGACCACTCGTTATCAGACATGTCGTTTTACCCCACAAATACCGGACTTGGTACATTCTTAAAAACAGTTGTAGCAGCCTCCATTTTTTCAGCATCCGATGCTGCTAATTTAACATAAGTTAGTTCATCTAAAATTGTCTTTAACTCTTCCCGTAATTTTTCTTGTTCATCCTTTGCTTGTGTCAGCAAATCTGTTGCATTTAAAGTGACAGTAGAGTTTGGAATTGGCAAAGTCCCAAACTTTCCACGAACTTGACCCAACATTTCTTTACATAAAGCTAAACCAAAACGCCTTATCCACTGTTTCCCAATACTATTGATGTTTGCATACGGGATATTTTCAAAAGGCAGTGTATTCAGGTTATTAACCCCAAAAATTCCTTCTTCCATTTTATCACTATCGGTAGGATCCCAAACATCTGGTGGGATTGTAAATTGCACCCAATATTTCTCAGGGCCTGTAAGAGGGGATGACGGTGGAGGGAAAAGTCTTAAGATATTGTTTCGTAATTCATAAGAATAATTAGAATTTCTCACCGTAATGGCCTCTTGAAACGCCATGTTCTGCGCCTTATTCTGCCACGCTGGGATTATTTGAAAAGTGGAATCGTCAGCAAACTGACCATATGTAGAGAAGTTACCCACTACGTTGATGCCTCCATAATACCCATAAAATCTCCACATCGCCCGGGGAGTTTTATAAAACACATTTCTTACTACAATTCTTTTGTTTCCCACCTTTAGAGTGTAGGGGTTAGCACTGGTGGAATCGGCGGCACTAGATGATATGATATTTTGTAAATCATAATCCTGCTGGCCCTCGATAGGCGCGAAAGAGGCCGAATATACACGTTCATCGCCGCCTGCAGCCGCGATCGTCGAGGCGGCGCGGCCAATTCTCTTAGAATATTCAAATTTTGTTTGAGGGTATCGAAGCTCAACCGAGGATCCCGATAGATTATCTCCGCTGACGATTTGTCCATGTTGATTAAAGGAAGCTGTATTCCCTCCTAAGACGTCAGCAAGGATATTTTTACTTTGGTGCAGATTAACAATATAGGAGTACTCTAACACAGCTTCTTCATAAGCCGCATATACATTCCCAGCAGTTATTTCAATGTCAAGGACATCACCACCTAACTTTTTATAAGTATAAGCGACTTGGTCTACGGCACCCGAAATAAACGGGGTGCTATCTTGATACACTCCAAAGACAAGATCTCCAACCACATCCGCGTGCGTACCCGTAGCTGGTAAGACGACTGTGCTGGTTTGACTTGCAGGTGTCAGTTGAGGTAAAGCCATTCATAAAACCCTCCAAGTTAAATAGTCTCTAGAAACACAAAACCCCGCCCATAAGGGCGGGGTTTTGATTTTTTAATGAAAGTTAGTTATTATACTAAGTCTTTCACAACACACAGACCATACATATCTGGTCTTACCATCTTCTTCGCATAGCGTGTCATAACACCCTTACGAGGCACGAAGTCTTCGGGCCCAAAGATAGTAGGAGTGACCTGCAGAGGCACATAAGGTGCATATACAAAGCCGCTCTCCAAGAAGCTGTTACCCTTGCGTCCTACAAGAATAACGTTTCTTGGGAAGTAGGGGTCAACAAAGACGTCCCACTTCTTGCTCAGGTTGCCAACGTTAACAGCACCTACGGTGCCGCGGTTGTCATCAGCAGTCACATTGGCACGGAAACCCGCTGTAAACTCTAAGAGGTTTGCCACCTCAGGAGAAACAACGATGAAATTCGCACCACCACGGAGGGTCTTCCGATGGATCCTGGCAGACACATCATTGACCGTTTCAACAAGAGTCTCATACCATTCTGAGACCGTACCAGTAAACTCGGGATAACCAGACGAGTCAGCAGCAACCTCTAGGGAAGAGCCTGTCTCACGGTTAACAAAGTTACCTGGCAAACGCGACCAGTAGAGAGTACCACCGGTAGCGCCTTGGATGAGATCTTCAAGAATCTCTTGATCAATCTCTAAAGCGATTTGCTCAGAAAGAATGCTCGTTAGCTCCACCTCTGCATCGAGATTGTGGTAAGCATTCAAATCCTGACCAAGCTCAGGCGTCCACTTAGCCTTGAGCTTCTTGGTGACAGCTGTCACACTAACCGAGTCGACCTTAATGTCAATCTCAGGAATCGCAGTCTGGTTTTCTAAGCCCCAAGTATCAGCACCTACGATGGCACCCAAACCTCTGGCGTCACCCTGAGTAGTTACCTGCTCAAAGTTATCGGTGAGGGGGAAGCCCACACCAATCAAGGCTGCAGCCGACGTTAGCTCGGTCATTAGGAGCGAAAGATCCTCCCCAGCAGTCTCCTCGAAAACAAGAAGGCCTTCCCACCCAGCATTACCAGGATTGGGATTGCTGTTTGGCAACCCATTAGAACCAGTAGCCAAGCTCGTCACACGACGAACAAGACGTCCTTGGTCTAGAGCACCCGTAAGGGAAATAGCCACAAGGTCCTTTAAGTTCAACTGACCAACGTCAGCAGAACCCGTCATCGTAGAGATCGCTACAAACGAACCCGAGAGATCGGGATCATATCGTACCAACTTGTCTACTTCACCAACTTGGTTGTCAGGAACTGCAACTTGGCCCCAGGCCACCAAAGACCCAGAAGATTCAGCAGAACCAGTTGGGGAAGAATACCCGTTGTTTAGATTGTAAAAACTGCGAGAAGCGTTGTCCCCAGTTAAATCCACACCACCGGTAATCTCGAACCCTTTAACTCCACCACCAAACAAAGAACCATCAGTGGGCTCTCCTAATTTGGCTGAGTTAAATGTAAAGTCCAGGAAAAAAATGAGGCCCGAGGGCAAACTCATTGGTTGCACTGAAACTAATTCGTTGGCGACCAAGCCACCGAACACGCGGCGTACAATCGGAAACGCGACGGCAGCAAAGCCCTCAACATCTCCTGCAGCCATAGACGAAGCCTCACGAAGAAGCTCCTTTGCTTGATTCTCAAGCATGACGGACATGCCGTCCTTAGTACGTTCGTTACCTAAACCTTCCAAAAGACCAGTCTTCTCCCACTTATCGCGAAGAGCAGCACCATCTCGGGAAAGGTTACGGTTAACAATACCTTCTGTTAACTTATTTAATACTGACATTATTATTTTCTCCTTTTTGTTGTATTAATTATTTATTCCCGCTAATATCCTCATACGATTGTATGCCGTCGTGTTCTGAGAAGGTTGTACCTCTCTTTGTGACGACACTGTACTCGATGAGTTTTTATTTACCACTTCGCTTAGTGTCTCTGGCCTCTTTCTTTTTGGTGAAGCGCCCACTGTGCTCTGAAGGGTTTCGTATATAACCTTCGCTTCTTCTACATTGGTCGCAGCTGCCACGGATTCAACAATTTTGGTTCTTTGTCGCTCATTCAGGGAGCGGTCCGATAGTATGCGATTTGTATACAAAAGCTTAGCATTAGAGAGATTTACTTCGTGAAGTTTATCTCTCAATTGTGTTAATATTGTTTTAAATTTCTTATTTTCTTCAACTAATCCAATATTTTGATTAGTTAATTGTTCGTTTTCTTCATCCAACATGAAATTACTTTCATGTAATTCCTCTATTTGTCGGAGTCCGATACCATTTAATTTATTTTCGGTATCTTGTAAATTGTCGACATCATCTACAAGTTCTTCCGTGGCTGCAGCTTGGTCAGCGGCCAGATCAATGTTGCTTATCGGCCGCTCTATCCACCCAGATTTTACCGGGTCAATGTCAATGGCCAATTTTTCTATAATGCTATCGATTAATGCGTCCGGTATATCAGGAGTAGTATTTTCCTCTCCTAACACCTCCTCAATTAAATCAGTAGTGATATTAAATTCTTTTTCAAAGTCTTCCTTGATCAGTATTTCTCTTTCAAGTGACTCAAAATCAATTTCTAAAACTTCGTCAAGAGGAGCAGCTACGTTAGTTAATTCGACCTTTACCTCGCCGGCGGTATCAATATCACTACCATCGATTTGCTCGTCAATGGCAGGACAAGGACACATCCCCTCAGCCGGGGGTACTTCTGGAATGTTATCGTCTCCCGCAGGGGCTTCTTCTTCGACCATGGGGGGCATCTCTAAATCCATCGGTGGCATAGGCGGAGGCATGTTCTCCGCGTCTAGAGGATCCTCTGGGCCCTGTTCAACTAACAGAGTATCTACAGCCTGCTTAATCTCTGAGGAATATTTCTCCAAGATAGCAGACTCGGCATTTTTAATAGCGGCTTCTTTAAGAGCTTCCGCATCTACAATGGCTTGTTCTAACAAAGATGATGACATACTGTTCCTCAAATGTACATTTCTCTAATAAATAGTTGGTAAACCATGAAAAGACTAATAAAATTATAACAACTCAGTCATCAAGGCCACGGCCGGTGAGGTTATACATGCTGGCAGTTGGAATGCCTGTTAATGAAGCAAATACCTCCACACTTGCGGCTGCTTCGTCGGGCTCTGTAATGAAGACTTCTTTACATTTTACCTCAAATGTAAAAGTATTGTCAATGCCGCCGGCGGTCATGGCCGGAATAGTGGTGTAGTGTGCTTTTACAGCATCTTGGCCCTGGGCGCCGCCTTTTCCAAAAGAAATACGTAAAACGTTCTCGCCTTTATTCATGACCGTAATACGTTGAGTTACAAAGGGAAAGCTACAGGTCAAAGTAGTATCCCGAGTAAAGGCGGAGGACGTTAACCATGGTTGCCCTGAAACTTGGTAGGAACCAACGTTGTGGAGCCCAACGCGTTGGCGTTGCATAGTCATGGGCTGGTTTTCTTGGTTAGGCATTATTCAACTCCATATCTAAATAGTTCATTTTTGGGAAATCCTTTTATTTCTTTGTTTTAATTTGTTTCTTTTAGCTGAGGGTTTTTCATAATAGCGTAGATCTCGAAGTTTTTCAATTATTTTTTCTTTTTTAACTTTACGGATAAACCGGTTTATTAATCTCTCAGGATGCTCATTTGGGCGCGCCCGGACTTCAGCTCGTATAGGTGGAGTTTTCATTATGATTACCCAATTTGTTTCCAGTTGCCGCCGGCTAGATTCATGATCCCTCTGATATCTACACCAGGATCATTTGCATCTATATTGGCCATTGGGCCTGAGGCATTCTCCGGTGAAGAGGCGGAAGAGGCATCTTTGGAGAGGGGGGCAGTCCCCTCAAATAAGTCTATCCCCCCAAAAGCGTCCTTCCCAATAGCATCTAACATCTTTTTCTTTGTTTCGTGAATCATGTTGACTCTAGGGGTTGGAGCGACCAGTTCCTGAGTCTTCGGCGGTTGTTGTGACGCATTACTTTTAATAGAATTGGTGCTTAAGCCCTGAACCACTTCCGATATGATCCCCGAAAGAACACCTTGTTCGAACATCACCTCCTTAACGCATTCTTTAATAAGGGGCTTAAGCACCTTTTTTAATTCTTGCTTATTCATTTGTATTCTTTTTCTCTTTTTCCACTGTCAGGTATTCACGCCAATTATCAAGCCGGCTTTTGTCGTCTTTGAAGTTACTATAGGCCACCTTTAATCCTCCAACACTTCGTTAAGAGCACGGTTAATGCGATCTGCTTTTGTAAAAATATCTCGGCTTTTGAGCTTACTTTCCTGAAGGGCCATATATGCGCCGGGTGTAGAAGGCTCAGAAACCATGTCAAAGCATATCAATTGAAAATCGTCATTAACGGTCACGGCGCCTTGGGCCTCAGTAACAGAACCTAAACCTCTTGAAGAGATTCCAAGTTGAACACCGGAATCAACTAAGGAGCGTAGGATATTCCCAGAGGGAGTGTCTAGAACTTTAAGTTTGCCCATTACACTCTTGTCTTCCATCCAAATATCGGTAACCATATGTGACGCGTTCCTAAGGTTGACAACAGAGTCGTCAGGGTGGTCTAACTCGCCAACGGCACGGTTTTCTCCGACGACCTTTCTATAATTTTCCACTTCTCGAATCAAAACTTTGTGCGGGTACACCCGCCCATTCCCATTTTGAATCTCTGCTTCCTGTAGTTTGCCTGAGAGCATCATGCCACCATTTTTTACAAAGCGTTTTTCATCCTCTGTGAGTAGGTCTTGGCATACGCCACCCTCACATAAAGCATAATATTCTCTTAATACAAATTTCTTATTCATAATAATTCTCTACGGGCACAACCCGCATGGGTTTCGAACCTTTGCAGCAATGTCTAACTGGTTGTATCATCCATCGTTTAGTCATCTTCTATCCTCCTACTCTTAAATAACGCAAACTCGTTATAGTTTTTCTCCTCAGCTACCTGTTTTAGCAGCCAGGTGCACAGGTGCGTCCTCTTCTTCCTTTTCCTCCGGGTCGATGCCCGGGGCAGTTGGGAGACTCTCGTCCATAACCTTTTCAAGTTCTTCCCGAATAATTTGCTTTAATCTAGCTTGTGTAATTTTCATTTTTTTCTCCATTTAACTGTATTTTAAGTCCGCAATCTCCAAACACCTCATTTAAAATATATGAAGTGCCCGAACTCAAACACCCCATTACCAACGCATTAATAAAATTATAATCAAAAGTAAATAGTTCTGTAAAACCGTTTATTCCAAAAAGAAATATCCCCACCCAGAACCCTACACACATGGAACAGTTGAACAATTCTCCCAGCTTGCCTCGGGTCGGGCGTATATTGTTAAACACGCTCCCATACACTAAAATCTGGGTCATCCCGAAGGCTGCCAAGATAAAATATATTAAACTCACTCAGACACCGAACTTAAAGCACTCTCTGCCACTTCCTCCAAAACCAATTTCAGAAGAGAATCGGGTATAAGAGTCAATGCTCCCTTCGCTAAAGCTTTCACCGCAGCAGGTTGTGCGTCGAGAAGGCCCCGGGCCTCTTTTACACCGTGATGAAGTAATTTTTTCAATGACATATCACTTTTCTGAGGGTTGGTTGGGTCAGTTAGGATAGTTGCGTATATTTCGTCTAACAACCATGGGTCATACATATGCTTAATCGCTAGATCTTGGGCTTCTTTCCACTTGTTATTCAAGCCTAAAGTAGCTATATCTTGGGCTATATCTGTCAAATTTTCTGGAACTTGGCTTATTTTATCCACCAATTCTTCCACTTGCTGCTCAGTTAATGTTCGGAAAGAAGCATCTTTCGAAGGCATCACCGTGTATTGCTCATACATCTTATACATCAAGTTGTAAGGTCGGGCATTTGGTAAGATAGTACCTTTGCGAGGTTCTTGAGGGATCTTGCCAAGAGCCGTTGAATCCTCCGGGCCCGGGTCAGTTAACTCATCAGTCAGCATGTCATCATACTTCTTGACAAATTCAAAGTGTGGCCGCTCTCGATCCATAAAGCGGCTAATAGAAAATAGAGACATTTGCACCGGGTCTACTTCCTCGGCGCTCGACTCAGCCAAGATAGCCTCGATGGCACCATGGACATTTCCTCCCTGGACAGAATCCCTATCAATAACGCCGCGGCGGCCAAGATAATGGAAAAGACGGTTTTGTGCGTCATAAACGTAATCATGCATGTTTTCTTTTGGGAAGGCGATAATCTTGTTAGTTGTAGGCATGACAACGATATCCATATCTACATGATCATAAATAAACAAATCGCCGTTCATGCCCTTTCTAATCTCTAGAGTCACCACTGTTTGTGGAGTTTTCTTTAGCCCTAACTCACTTGCGGCCTCCTCATCAGTGATGTTTAAACGTATTTCTCCCATTACGCTGAAATCTCCGTCACTAAATTTTGTATTTTTAATACCTTCCGGATCATCCCAGTATCGATTGGTTCTGTACTAAACCCCTCCAACATGGACAATACATTTTGGGCCCTCTGTTTCATGTTTTCATCTTGGGAGAATTCCAATTGCTCCGACGCTGAATGTAGTTCATTTTTAAGGCGCCCAATTTCCTCATTTAAATATAATTTGAGATCTACCCCGTTGTCAACGAAAGATAGAATATACCTATTAAGTAAAGTTTGTTGTTGTTCACTCAATAGCTGCGAATATTTACTGTTAAACTTCTCTACAAACGTTTTATATACTAAGTTACTAACAGGTTGTAAGTCCCGGGGCTCTTCGTTGAGGTGAGGAGTGCGTGTTAAATCATATATTACACTTTCTTCTAACAGAACGCGCGACGCAGTGTCCACATTGGTATTAAAAATTTGGAATATAGTAGCTAAGTCTTTGTAGTTGGGTACAAAATTAGAGAAAACTTCCTTTCCAAGTTCCCGGTTAACTCTATTAATCAATTTTGTCTGTTCATTGAAAAGGCGCCGCTTATTGATCTGCATATGTTCTTGTTTTGTCATCAATAATAATTTTTCTGCGGCTCGTTGATTCAACTTTGGTTCACTTACAAAGTTTTTATAACATCTTAATTCCATATACATGCTAGTGGCATGTTCAAACGATTCTTTAAGGATATTTAAAACAATGTCTTTTCGCCGTTCCTCTTTTTCTACGATCGTCTTCGTGAGTTCCCTAATTAAACTTTCATAAAGAAAAGCGGTATTTCTCTTCTTATTGTGTTTCAGTTTCTGCATCTTTTGTACGCTCCGTTTTATCTTTTTTCTCTAGACCCTCTAAGAGGATCCTGACTTCGTGATTAATTTTAAATAACTTCTCTTCCTCTTCATAATAAATAGGTTGAGTTTCCTCGTAAATCCCATGAGAGAGAGGTTCGAGCCCTGTCAAGCTCGAAACGCTGCGCTTTCGGGCGCCCGAGGTCCGTTTGTCGTGGGGCCCTGGGCTATACCACCGGCCTTTAGACGCCTTGGTAGTAGTTGCTGTTTTTTTGCCATGCGCGTCGGTTGCTGTAAGTTTATGCCACCCAGCGTCGCGTTTGCCAGGAGGAGGGATTTCAGGGCCGCCTTCTCCAGGGTCACCAGGCAACAACACACTTTCATCTCCTGGCGGAGGAGGAGGTGCACCACCCTCTTCGTCACCCAGTTCATCTTCTGGTAAGGGCATAGGAGGCTCTTCCCCTCCCTCTGGAAGGGACCCAAGACCTCCGCCGGGTCCTGAAGGCATCATTGCCTCCTGAGCGATTGCTTCAAGTTGGGAAGTGAACTTAGCATCAAAAAACATCTCACGTTGATTTCTCACAATTTCTTCATCACTCAAATTAAACAGCTTCTTACTAATCCACCTTTTGCTAAAGAAGCCTTCAGTCGCTGAGGCAGCAGCATCAAACTTCGCTTTCCAGTGATCTAGTTCTTGTAATTCGGCGATCTTTGAAGGGTTAGATAAGTGAAGTTTAAAGGATACTAAATCATGCTCTCGAAACCCTAGAGTATATAAATGAATAACACCAATTTTTTCTAACTCAGATGTGACTGCTCGCTGCAACCTCTGAATTGTGCGTGCAAAGCGAATGTCCTTTTGCGCTAGCGTAGTTTTGTCTTCTTCGGCGCCTTCGCCGCGAGATAAATAAGACTGTGGCACCTTTAAGGCGGAGAACAATTTGTCTCTAAGATATTTTACATCATCTATATCCCCAGTATATGTGCCCCCTGGCAGCGTATCGATCTTTGAGGAAGAACCACCGCGAACGGGGATAAAATAATCTTCATCGATACTCATAGGATTATATCTCAAATCCACGCGGCCGGTGGCGGGATCAATTACTTGGTTACGCTTCATTTGTGTAACCACTTTTTGCATATACTGATCTACATCCTCCGCTGAAATGTTCCCCACATCGATATAAAAAACACGTCGTTCGGGAGAACGCACGATGCGGTATGCCATCATTGCGTCCTCTAATAAGATGAGTTGCCGCCATATGCGGCGGGCGGGCTCTAAAATCGATGTCCCATAAGGCGCATATTTGTCATTTCCTAAAATGCGGAATTGGGCAATCTGCCAGTTTTCAAAAGTCAAGCCACCTGAATTCCACTGGAATTGTACATAGTTGGGATTGGCTTTGTCTTCGCCTTCTAAACGCTCAATTTCTGCAGGAGGAAGGCCTATAACGTTTGTGATACCCTCATGTTCATCGATATCTAAATAAAGAAAATAATCTCCATACTTACACATCGTACGACACCACCCAAACAAATTGAATTCTGCGTTTAGGATATTTTCATATAAAGTCTCTAAGATAGACTTGATTTCCTCGTTCGAACAATCAATCGTTAATAGCGGGTTTAAATTACTGGACGTTGTCATTTCATCCGCGTAAATATCTAAAGTAGATGCGATTTCAGGGGTGTACTCCATCTGATCAAAGTCCACATAACGATCGCCGCGGTTCTGGTTACGTAGGTAGTTAGACTGCATTCCAGAAAACGGGTTATATTCCGTCTTTTTAAACGACAGGCCGCCGGCCGACTGAAATTTATATTTATCTAACTGGATACGTCGTAGCTGGCGAGGCGTCTGCTTACGATAGTTCGTTAAGGGACCCGATAACAAGCGAGTTAATTTACGGAACAACTCAGTATTAGAATTGCGCGGGTTTTTCTTTCTGTCAGCCATTTATTATCCTTTATACAACCATTTAAATGGTTTAATATCTTCCTTTGTATTCTCGTCCATATACTTGTTTGTCTTGTCGTAACCTATCATACCGGCAATCCGAGTATCAAAATTCGTGTTAGTAACAATAATGGAATCAAGAAACGCTTTCTTATATTGTAACTCTCTTTGGTTAACAGTTAAAACAGTATCTTTAACCCAGCACGCTATAGCCATACTCATCATCAGATCGTCGTTATAGCCTCGCATAGCTTTAGCTTTCCCGTTATACCAAATAAACGTTTTGGCCTCACTCACAAAGCGACTCGAATATATATTAAGATGCTTATTCCTAATAAACTCTTCCAGCTTAGCTATTATGAGTGGCTTCGTCTTCGTGGAAGTGGTGAAACCTGCAATAGAGTTAGAAACCAAATCAGCTTCATACTGATCTAAATACTCGTGACTCCCCTTGGTGGAGTAATAAAGATTTGGATATTCCATTTCCACTAGCTTGTCTAACACTGTGAAACCGACTGTTGCGTTTTCTATCACAGCCATACAATTGCCATACTCCCTTGCAGTTGTATTAACTATGTTGGCAAACAAATCGGGAGTTATCTTACCACGATACTCGGCGACTTGTTCCATTGTTTCTAATTTTATTATATGGAAAGTAGAATAATCTTCCCCGTCGCCACGTGCAACGTCCGCAGATAGAAGATAAGAACTATCCTGTTGGTATTCTTCCCAAATCCATAAGTTTCTATCAAACCCAGTCTTATATTTGGGCTCTTTCGTCGTGGTTGTCATCCACGCGATATCATCAGGGTGTAAAACAGTCTCCCCTGATGTATTAAAGTTGCACTCCAATTCCTGCGCAATCTGACGTCTCGACATATTTTTAGTTTCTTTCTCAAACCACTCATCATCGCGATCGGGGTGGACCTCCCATGGTAAAATGGTTGGAAAAAAATCATTATTGCCGGAAGTTGCATCGGTATAGGCCTTGTAAAACCAGTTACCTACACCGTTAGGACTGGACAAAGCAATACAGTCCCCACCAGTAGAAAGAGTAGGATAGAGAGCGGTCCAGATTTCATCCAGACCATCAACGTGTGCAGCCTCATCTATTACCAGAAGAGAGAGCGCTTCAGAACGACCTGCGTCCACACTCGTGGTGGAAGCTTTAATCTGGGATCCATTACTTAATTCGAATGAGGTGCGGTTATCCACAGATATTTCTGCAATTCGAACCCACGGAGGTAATTGCTTGATCATAGCCTTAACTTTCTTCACCTAGTTTGCCGCAGTG
>Ga0098034_1000866_pt1 | contig 11737 bp, 17 predicted proteins | sample 2_EtaG_FD_77062 | JGI IMG/M metagenome (GOLD analysis project Ga0098034, IMG submission 77062) | Marine viral communities from the Subarctic Pacific Ocean - 2_ETSP_OMZ_AT15125 metaG | ecosystem: Environmental > Aquatic > Marine > Oceanic | place: Pacific Ocean | collected 2015-01-07
ATCTTTTGTACGTTGGTGGTGTATTGATAGGCGTCGCCCACCCGAGAGGTCCAAGTGCTGGGGTTGCTATTGATTGCCCTTCTAACGCCGACCTGGCCGCCATTATACGCTGCAGTCACGATAAAATCACTTGGTGGTAATGGACTGGCGCCGTCGATAGGATCTATATACGACCCATCTTTTCTTCTCCTCAAGAGAGGTCCGCCCTCATCAAGGAATTTTTTATGAGCATTTTCAAAATAGTTCCAAGTCCCCCTATATACTTGCGCAGCCAGTTTTACATTGGCTCTGACACTTTCTTCTGAGGCTCCAATTGTATGTAATAAATCTACATTTGGCTCAGGCCACCTTAGGTGATCTATATACGATTTTTGATCCCTGTCTTCGGCATAATCTGCTATCGTCGAGGTTCGTAACTGCATGAGGCCGATATCCCTGTCTCCGCGGTCGTCGTAAGGGCCAGTGTCGCCCGGCCGGTATCTAGACTCATTCCAGGCTATAGCCGCCAACCTTGCCGGGTCGATCCTCCAATTTTCAGCGGTCTTTATGACTAGTTGGATATTGTCTCTTATACGCTGTTGGGGCGCTGTCCTCGGGACGGCGAAGCTATCGCTTTCAAGAGGGCTAGCTCCAGCTTTGAGCGGTTTAGGACCCCCCAGAGGGGGTTCATCACCACCGGCCGTTTCGCCATATTTGCGATGCCGATACCAGCGTCCGCCCGGGCCCAAAACAGAATCACCACTGTTAAGTTCTTTCTCAGACTGTTCCCACTTGGCAGCTGCAATTTCTTTTGGGTTGGATAATTCAGCTGCAACTTCTTCGGGATGGGGTGTTTCAACGGGCCGCCGCTTCTTCTTAGACTGTTCCTTCATAAAGTGACGCCAATTTTCAAATATGAGTTTCATATATCAATTACCACGAATTCATCTGGCTTCTCAATGCTCATCCCGAGATTGCCGGGGTGGATGTCCTGAAGGACGTGTGTTGTTTTAAGCCTGACGGCTAGCTTAACTAGAGTTTTGATCAGGTTCATTACCAAATCGGGCGGCAACGTACCCATTTCCATATCAAGTAAATCTTCTTCTTCGGCGAAAGGGAGACCCTTTCTATTGCGCCACCAATGCTGAACAAGTTCCACTTTCTCGTCCAAGCTGATAGGATCTTTTATCAACATTCCGTGATAAAGTGAGGCCTCCACAAATTTTGCAATTTGAACAATGTCGAAATCAAGGCGCACCAAATCAAATTCAGCCATTTCCCCCATGCTGGGTGGTCCACCATCAGATAATGGTACAATCCCACTCATTTCGACATATTTTAGAACGTTTGGACGGTATCTCATCTTGGGGAGAATGGGGACCTCCCCAAAGTCGTGGATTGCAGGCTCGTCTATTGAGGACTGTCCCTTGAATTGCCTATCTTGGATGCCGGCATACCAATCTAGATCGCTGTATTCATCACCACCATATCCAGATTGAAATAGGCTAAAAATATGACCATTATCAAGTTTGTAAGCAATCTTCTTTGAGCCGGAGCCGATGGATTTAACAATTTTACTTGTCCGAAGGGCTGGTATGCTTCCCACGAGACTCATCATATCTTCTTCTTTGGACGGGAAGATGAACCGATCGGTTGCGGGGGGACCGCCAAGAGTATCAAGCATGTGTAGGTTGTGACGGACAATCGGGTCATTAGTAAGCGGCACATACTCCGATTCTTCTTCACTATTGTCACTGACGTCGATGGGGGAAACATGTTCTTTCAAAAACTCTCGCCAATTTTCAAGTAGGAGTTTCATTAAGTGAACCACCCACTTCTCTTTTTCGATGGGGTCGCTACAATTGTTTCTAGACGTTCCTCAACAATTTCTAGGCGCGCCTCAATCTTTGAGAGACGTTCTTCTAGAATCTCTTCAATTATTTCTTTTATTGCTACGACTGTATCGTCTTTAGTTAAAATGTGGCGCGCCATATAATTTTCTCCGTTCTATCTAGAGTCCACGCATGCGGCGCGCGAGAGCATGTAACTTATCACGTCTTGCAGCCATTCCAGCCTTTCGACGAGCTACCAATTCTTTTTCTTGGCGCATTTGATCAACGTGTTGCATATCGCTGGGGCTATTTGCTGGCTCTGTAACGCCAACCTCCTCCGGCTCCCCTTCTGGCAATGATTCGTCAGGGGTCATAGTATCTAACTCCTCCTTTATCGTGTCAGCAATCATTTGCTTAATGTCGAGTTCGCGGACGGGATAATTACTCTGCTCCTTCATCAGCTTAATAGCTTCTTCTCTAACTAATTTTCTAAATGTATTTTCATTCATTGGTTTTTCTCCTAATTCTAATTTATCGGCAACTGCAATCAATTTGTCAATTCTTGTATTCCTCATCCAATCAATCAAGGCAGGGAATTGTTCATGAGGTACCTCTCTTGTCGAATATTCCCCTATTTCTTCAACGGTACCATCTATTACAGGCCCCAATAACTCCCAAAATTCTAGTTTTTCGAGTGTGACATCTTCATTTTCCTCATCATAAATATCAACTAATGTCTCCGTCGTTTCATCGGGTAACATCTCCACAATTAAGCGTTTTAGTTGTTGTTTAGTCAATGTGTTCATCTCGTTTTGTTCCTTAAATAAGTCTAATTGTTCACCTGTTTGTTTGGTGAGGATTGGTTCAAATATCCTATCCCATTCATCTTGTTTTTTCTTAAGGTTTTGTAAATATTCTTCCCAAGTTCTAGGAAGGGTCTGTACAAACTCTTTATACGTACCATACTTCCTTACATATTCTTTATGGGGAGAATTAGGATCTGGCCATTCTTCACTCGGCCGCGACCCGGGCATCTCATAAATATCGTGTTCTGGTATTTCTGCTTTTAGACGTGCACGGGCCCGTTCTGCAGCGTCGAGTTCGGCCGTCGCTGCCCTCAGTTTGGCTACCAGCGGACGGTCATGATCCCCAATCTCGGCGACGGCCTCGTCGTACGCGAGCCGCAATCGTTCTGCGGCGTTGACTTTGTCGTCGGCATTCGCCAGGGCGAGTTCTTCTTCCGGTGTGAGTGTGTGTGCTCGTCGCCGTGACCCTGCGCCGCCTTTTTTGTTGTGGATGAAACTTTCATATGATTTTTTATCACTGAACCAGGGTAACTTGCTCCAGCTTTTTCCAGGGAATTCTTGACCCCAGAGCCCCCCGCCTCCCCCGGGGCGTTGGGGGATATCCGGCAGCCACGGCGCTGGCTTGTCTAGATTTGCAGATTGAAGGCTTTCAGCAGGATGCCACCCAGGATATTTTTTGTCCCATGCCCTCACAGCCTCGGCCCGTTCTTGCCATATTTTATCCCACTTTTCTATCTGTTCTAGAAACTTAAATTCATAGTTAAGATAGCTACGCTCAGACGCGGCGGGGCCGCCGGGGAACGTTGCCTCTATGTCTGCAAGCTTTTCTTGAGTTACGCCCAAAATATCAGCCCGCGCTGATGCTGGGGTGTGCAGGCCCCACTCACCGCGCTTCATTTTTTTTGGACGCTTATAAAGATGCCCTTGCAGCTGATAGTAATATTTACTCCCCTGCACCCAAGGATGTGAAGATCTGAGTGAAGGAGCAATCTTCTCAGGCGCATCGTGCCGCGGCACCTTACGCGGCCCTATCTTCTTTATTACATTACCAGTTGCATCGTATTCATATTCTTTATCCCACGCTGTTATTTTTTCCTCTCGTCTGGCCACCTCCTTGCGGTTCGTCGGGGCGCGCCCTTCGTGGTCGACGTCGAGGCGGATCCTCTTTGGGCGCCCGGGACCCAAACCTAATTCTTTGCGAAGGTGGGCCCGAAGGCCCCCACGTGAGTATGCAGACTCGCCGGTCCGGGCGAGGGCACGCTGAAAAATGGGGAATTCTGATTGTAATTTACCTTCAAAACTGTCAAGATCATAAAGGGCGCCCTTCATATGTCTATTTAATTCTTGACGGCGAATAATAAGATCTATTAGATCCTCGATAGCTTGGTCTTTATCCTTTCCTGTTGCATAATGACCACCTTGAATCATGTCCCCAACTGCATCGATGGCATTGTCAGATTCCACGTCCCGGAAGTCCCAAGTTGTTTTTGCTCGGAGTGCTTTGGGTTTGGGTACGCGAGGCATGCGTTTAAAAAGTGGCGGATTGGTATTTTCCACCCAACCTTGATACCATTTTTGCCATTTATCTGAAAGCTTGCCACCAGCGTCCTTAAACTTTTTAATTATGCCGGCTAGTTTTTTAATTTGTTCTGGTTTAAGTCTAACTTCCGACAATAAATCTACATTCTGAGAAAACCCGTTTCTGAGAGCATCCAACAACAAGCCCTCGTTTAATGTTTTAGGTTCCGGAAATAATTGCTTAGAATACTTATCATACGCGCCCTGCAGGAATTCAGCAATGTCTTCCCAACCCAGAGGACCGTCAAGCTCCCCTCCTCTCTTGTCCTCAACGTGTTTCTTTAATCGAAGACCCATGCCGTCTCGGGAGACACCTAGGTCATCGACGGGTATATCATTTAAATAATCGGCACCACTCAACCAATTTGAAACCTTCTCCTGCCAATAGTGAGGATCGAAGCGATGCTGCATGAGCCCCGTGTTTTCGTCCATCAGATACTTGCCTATTTTTTTGAGAGCGTCGACAATTTCGGGGTTACTCTTTGCTAACCGATTAAACGCTCTTACCTTAGCTGATTCGCTTATTTGTTGCACTTCGTGCTCAATAAGGTTTTGTAAGTGGTTCCGGGTCAGGTTCATGATAGAATTTGAATGAAAAAAATTTTTCCTACTTGTGGTACCGTACACATTATTATACCTAATAATTAGTCCAGCTTACACTATAAAGCTAAATAAATTATTTTTTCAAGTTAGATAAGAAGAAAGAAATCTCTTCTCTTATAATATTATAGAACTGATCGGGGGTCATCGATTCAGATTTGGGCTCGTTGGCATGCAGGGCGGCAAGGTACTTGTTAACATCACCATCGGTGCAGCCTACTTTTTCCCTAGAATTTTTTTTATATACGCACTTGCCTTTAACGGTATAAGGCATAAACTTAAAGGGGGGTACAGGATGCAAATCCTAATAGAATTATTATCGCCATCTCCCAGGGAAGGATGAATACCCCTAGTCCCAGTTTAGTTAAGTTCTTTATCATTTTCCCCTAGAATCACAGGGATCTTTTCCAACAGCGGGATTATATAGTATATAATAGTAGTCGACGATCGGCTTCTTGCGACGTATTTTGATGCGGTCCTCCTTGTGATCCCAGTATCCTCTAATACCGGTGGTCGTAAGAATAATATATCCAGTTCGCCATTCGGCGCGCTCATCAAATACTTCAATATGGTAACCACTGCCGCCTTTACCATACTCTCCATCAGGTAAGACAATTTCTTTAACTTCTTTATATCCTTTGGCCTTCAACGCCGAGGCCGCCTCGGAGGCGAAGGCCGGCTTCAACGCCGAGGCCGCCTCGGTCTGCATGGCCCGGACGCCGGCATGGTAGGCCTTCATATCGAAGTCTTCACATAAACGTAAATATTCTTCTTTGATTATTCGCTTAAGCTGCTGCTTGGTGATCATCATTGGTTATTGTGATCCTCAAGTATTGCATCAATCTCTTCTTGGATTAGTTGCTTAAGTTCTTGTTGGGTATATTTTGCTTCGAAGTGTCGCGTACGCTTCGGTCGCTTAGACTTTGGTACAGGAACAGTATCCCCAGGGCCCATCCCGGGACGTGTTTTCAAGGCAGCACGGCGCTTGTCGATGCCTACGACGTCATCATCGAAATCATATGTGATTCTCCCGCGCTCGTCCTTACCAATACGACCGGAGGCCCCGAGCTCTCCGCGCAAAGTGTCTAGAGTACGATCGATATCGGTCTCTGCTCCTTGGATGGGGGCATTATGCATTTTGATATCTTCTAGGTTTGCTGCAGTCCGTGCAGCGTGAGCGGGCTGCTTCGCCTTCTTCTTCGCCTTCGCCTTCGCCTTCTGTGCGCGCTCAGCGGAGAGTTTAAGCCGGCGTTGCAGGGCTGCCCAGTCCTCTTTCTCGGTTTGACCTGGCGGGTGGATGAAGTCGTGAAATAAATCATCGGGAGCATCGCCGGGTTTCTGATCGGGGTACATTTCGTCAAACTCGCGCTGCTGCTGACGCTTCCAATCCCGGGGGGGCCAATATCGTTGTTCGTCCATTGCATCAATCTCTTCTTTGATTATTTGCTTGAGCTGTTGTTTTGTTAGCTTCATTGACCACCGCGCCCACGACCATCACCGCCGTATTTGCGAAGCCTATCCATTATAGAGTTAACCCCTTTCGATGCTAGCGGATTGCCGATGTCGACGGCGCCGAGGTCAAGAGCCTCGACCTCCTCGGGCTCAGCCAAACTATCAGATATGTGTTGCTGCAATTGCTCTAACTCCTCGGGGTCCATGGCGCTAACCAAGGTTTTCGCGGCTTCCAAGTCAGCACTGCGCTTGGCGACAGTGGAAGGGAGCGGATCATTAGGGTTGCCGGTAAAACCGCTAGTCCAATCTTTCAGGCCCACATCATGTTCTTCACTTCCAGACTCACCCGGTATATATCCGGCTTCTTCGAGTTTGAAGAGTTCTTCTTTGATTAGTTGCTTAATTTGTTGTTTGGTAATTTTCATGGTTGCGCGCCTCCGGCTGCCATCATCAACTCTTGCAGGTATTGCGCAGCCTCCACTTTAATCCGCCCAGAGAGCCCCGGTGGCACCACGTACGGTATACCTTGGGCCCAATCTTTGTATTGAACTTGAACCCATCTAGGCGCCTTAGGATCACCAACAACCCCACGCCAAGTACCCTGTGGGCCGCGCATATTAAACTTCGCCCCCCGGCGAGACTGCCCACCAGGAAAAAGAGCTAGCTTAGGAAATTGAGCTTTAAACTTTTTTAATTGTGGGGAATCGTAGCTAGCCAATAAATCTTCGGCGCTGCCATCTTCCTCTTCGCCAAAATCCATGCCGGCATCCATTTCGGCTTCCAGGGCGGCCATTTTGGCTGCCATATCTTCCCCAAGGAATAATTGTAACTCTTCACGGATTAGTTGTTTGAGTTGTTGTTTCGTAATGTTCATGGTTATAGTCCTCCGCGTACGCCATTCGCTTTTGCAAGGCCCTGCTTAGTTAGGCGCGATACATGGTAGATCTCTGCAGCTAAATCTAAAAGGGCTTTTTCGTTTGAATATCCTTTATTGTAAACATTAGCCTGCAAATCTGACATTAAATCTGCAGCTTTTTTTATTAAACTAAAAACAGAATTTAACTCCTGCCTGGCATCATATACTTTGTTCTCTTCTTGAATTACACTTTGCAGTTCTTCTTGGATTATCTGTTCTAACTGTTGCTTGGTGAAATTTGCTTCGTTATAACGCGTACGCTTCGGTCGCTTAGCTTTTGCCTCCTCATCGGAGATAGCCGAAGGGCCCATTCCGGGACGTGTTTCCAAGGCAGCTTTGCGGAGATCTGGCCCGGCGGGGCGCACTGTCGGTTGGCCGTCATATCGACGCACGGCCGCACGTGCGAGGTCGTGCATGTTGGGCTCCGGCTCTGCTCCTTGGATGGGGTAGTCGTACATCTCAATGTCTTCTAGATTTGCTGCAGCGGGGGCCTTGGCGCGTTGGTGAGCTTTAGCTTCTTCTTCGGAATCCCAATAATTCGATACCCGTGGATCTTGTCGCTGCCGCTTTGGACGACGTCGTACGTCACCGAGTTTGGCGGCTTTTTTAGCAGCTGTGGTCTTCATCTGCGCCTGCGTGGCCCTTCTCTGTGCTAACTCGGCAGGTGACAATTGGTGATCTGGTTGTTTCGGCTCAAATTCTTTTAACACGTCTTGTGTTTCTTCGCGAATCAATTGCTTGAGTTGTTGTTTTGTAATGTTCATTGGTTAACTCATCCTCCCTGGTGTCTAACTCTTAAGTAATCGTGCAGCATCTCTTCAGCATCGGCTACTATAAATTCAGCCCAACTGTCACCACGCTCCAACATTCTATCGACAATGTTCTTTTCTACTTCATAATATGCGTATGAACGCGATTGAATATCATCAATTTCATCGTCAAGTTTATCCTTTACGCTATCCAGTATATTGTTTAAAGTTTCTGAACTCACTTTCTGATTAGTCATTACTCCTTCGGATAAGATGACTTCAAGTTCTTCTTGAATTATTTGCTTAAGTTGTTGTTTGGTGATTTTCATGGTTGTCAACTGTCCTCCATATAAATAGTTAGTAATTCTCATAAAACCAAAAAATGTGAAGGTAGTATTAAAATTGTTTATTCATGTCCGTCGAACCATGTTCGCTCACATTTTTGTGCTATATGCTCAAACTCTGGATATTTCTCATTCCAGTCCGCGGCCAGGCGATCAGCTGTTTCTACATCAAGTCTGCAACCATAGAAGCCTGCCCGGCCTAGGGCCTCTCCCCCAATGGTCGTGGCCCGTTTTCCAGTCTTGCGGTTAACCCTGATCACACGATATATTGGCTCTGCGTCCGGATTCCGGTACCAGTACTGGGCCGCGTTAATGTCGCCCCGGGCTGCTTGGTCAACGTCAGATGTATACATATCTGCATTATCGATTTCTTCACGGATTAGTTGTTTTAATTGTTGTTTTGTGATATTCATCAGTTATTCCTCACCGTACATATAAATAGTGGTTATGATCACATATGTCCTAGTATACGAATTTTTTTTAAGACTGTGTAATTGGCTCGTCGGGTGGCAAATTAAGAATTGTGGAGCAGTCGTCAACAGAGATCTCTTCAACAGTGAATTTAACACGAACAACGTTGTCGGGTTTAACACCAAATGTTTTTAAAAGAGCTAGTACACGCTGGGATTGTCCATCTGCACTTAAAGCATGGCCAATATCGCCCTGGAGACCACAGTTCACACAGCTGGACTTATCAACTCTTTGGCCATCTGCATCGATGTAAAACGTTTCAATTGAACTATCTTTATATTCAATTTCCCATTTTGCAGAACACGGCATATCGCTCCGTCCCCTGGGGAACGAGCCGCGATGCGCATAGCCGGAGTCGAGCACAAAATCATAAAGATATTGATCTCGGCTAACATCGAGCCGGGTACCCGCATAACCCGGGCGCGTGGAACTCATATCAAGCTTGCGCTCTGATATTACTTCCCTGATTAGTTGTTTAAATTGTTGTCTAGTTAAGTTCATTGGCTTGGCAATTGCTTGATTAACACGATCAGCTGATCAATATTAAGGCCGCTTTCTGCGTACATATTAATAAACTCTTCAATGCTAAGCCCACTCGACATGTATATTCGAACTAACTGTTTGAGTTGGCCTGATGTTAACGTGGTACCTTTGCTTTTGGCAGTATGTCGTATATGCTTAGCAATATTGACCATCATGGCTGCGTCGTTGAAGAACCACTTGCCCCCGCGCTGTTGGACTTTTTCGGCTGCAACTGCATCGACCTCTTCACGGATTAGCTGCAGGAATTGTTGTCTAGTTAAGTTCATGTATATAAGTAGTAGGTGATTGTAAGTATGGAATATTTTTTTGGGGGTATTTTTTAAGGTCGATAATCTCAGAATTTTGCTTAGCGATATCTCTCTTGTACTTAGTCGCCCCATATGCCCGGATATGGTTAGGGAGATAGATTCCGGGGAGAGGGGGGGGAGGGGGGTACCCTGCTTGACTTGCGAGTACTCTAGTAAAGGATTCGTTTCTTGGGTCGCATGCTAGTAACGCCTGCTTGCCTTGCTGCCATACACAAAAACCCTCACAAGTTTCCTTGCGAGGGTCAGTAACTACTAACAGTGTATGCCTTGTACTTGCCAAGCGCAGCCAGCCTACCTTCAACTGTCCTATTGGACTTTGCTCTATCTAGCGTGGAGTTCGGTTATAGACAATGAACCCCATCATAGTAAACACCTGATTAGTAGCTAATAGGTATAGGTTGTTGGCTATATGATCGTTCGCTATATGTACTCTCTCTTATATACATTTATTTTTATTGCTCTCGACTCATTCTCTTGTGGAGGTCAACAGTTCTCCGACTAGGGCCTTTGATAGCCTGCGCCGGCTTACGCACTGACGGGGCAAGGTTAGGCTTGTCAACTCTCTGACGCTTGCCTACCTCACTGGTGTAATACCATCGGTTGTGTTTGTCTTGGTGAATAGTAATCATCCTTCCCCTCGGCCTAGTTGTATACATGCTCGCTGTCGGGCATCGGGTACGATTCAAGCGCAGCGTCAATCTGCTGACGCTGCTCGTCGGTGCTGTTAGCCGCGTCAACGACCAGCATGTCCGGACTGTCAATAAGTTGACTAGCGATGGTAGCGGCAACAATTTGACGCCCTGCCTCGCTTCCCATGTTGATGTCCGTCAGATTACTGGCGTTGTCAAGGATTTGACTGATGATCTCGGTTAGTTGTTCGGTGGGTGTCAATATATTGTCTCTTGTAATTGGGGTTGATTTGTGGTAGTGTATAATATCGGCTATCTCTAACCGCCTATCTTTCTCTCTACAGGTAAACTATTCACTTTGTTGTTTTCTACTACTTTGATGTCAATACCCCCCTGCCAGAGTTTTGACATAGTTACATTAGTTGAGTTGGAAACCAATCTTACGAGGTTCACTCTGCTGGCGTGTAGCTTCTCCTCCCAGACTATAGCCTCCCATTGCAAACATCGGGTGAGTCACCAACGGATGGCTATACTCAATCAACTCTGCCACTGGTTCCCCTGTAGCTGGGTCAAAGCGTATATTGATCCTTCCTGCTGTATACAGTTCGATCATAGCTCCCACTAGCGTGCTGGATACATCATCCTGTCGCGTTAGGTAGAGTTGTCGGATAGCTTCCAGCTTGATTAGTGTAATGTCCATAGTTTTTTCTTTTCTGGCCTCGGTGTGTTTTAGTTACAGGCGATCGATGTCTTTGATGATATCTTCCCGCTTGCCGCCAATGAGGCCAAAGGCAAAGCCTCGGAGGAAGGCGGGTGCAAGGAACAGAAAGAGCCCCCACCATAGAAGTGTTGACAGCTCCATTTTAGTCCACCCTCACACAAGCCTTGACAAAGCGGCTCACGTCGAAGTTATCGTTGACACCCTCTCTCTTTAGGGAAGCTGCAAACATTGTCGCCACAGTGTCGCGTGTTACCTCGCAGTCGGCTGGAATACCATTGATCACGCTTGCAATCAACTCTAGTTGTCGTCTCTGCATGTTTACATGCACGTTGCGGCCCTTTACAATCATATTCTACTCGTCCTTGCCAAAGAAGTCGATGCTAGTGATGTCGCCCAGGTCAATCACAATGCGACCGTCAGTGTCGTCAATGCGGGCGAAGCCCTCTTGAGGCGGGGCCTCGTTTGCCACGTCCCTGAATTCATCCTCGATTAGATAGTTGTCGTCAAGCATTGTTTTACTTGTCCTCGTTATTGTTTGGGGTAATGATGTAGAAGCCTAAAGGACCGTGAACAAGATGGACACGATCACTGTGCCGGCCAAAGTGAAACACAGCATGCCGACGAGGCCGGCTGCAAGATCTCGGCGCTCGTCGGGCCGGGTTGAAAAATAGTTGTTATCAAACATTGTTTTACTTGTCCTCGCTAGTATACGGGGTGGTGATGCGAATGTCGTCGCGGGCGAGCATGGCGTGTGCAATCGTACCGGCGAAGTAATCGCGGTGATCGTCTCGCGTGAAGTCCATAGCTTC
>Ga0098034_1000867_pt1 | contig 11730 bp, 21 predicted proteins | sample 2_EtaG_FD_77062 | JGI IMG/M metagenome (GOLD analysis project Ga0098034, IMG submission 77062) | Marine viral communities from the Subarctic Pacific Ocean - 2_ETSP_OMZ_AT15125 metaG | ecosystem: Environmental > Aquatic > Marine > Oceanic | place: Pacific Ocean | collected 2015-01-07
GGGGACATGAACTACATCACCGTATCCTTTTGATCCTACCAGCGCAGAATAGTCTTCGATCAATCCTCTGAACACAGTTTTACGTTCAAAAAATTTATAGATGCCGTCACTCCAGATTTCAGGAATGAAATATTGTTCAGTAGTGTTTGTTGCTGCACTACCTTGATAATGTTTAGCCATTTTTTAAATTTACCTTTTAATATAGCCCTGTAGTATATCGCCCCAATTTGAACGCCTTTCTTCAGCGGTCATATCCACCCAATTTTTATTGGTAGGATTAGTTGATCGTGCAGGGGTTCCACTTGTAGGGACTACATTATTAATTTCTTGATTTAGTTTATCAGTTAAAGTACGAAGTTGAGTCACGGATAAATCTCCGAATGATTCTTTATCTTCATCACTTAATGCGTTAAGCAGTTCATCACGATAGGCTTCTTCAGCACTCTTCAGTCTATTGTAGTCGGTTTCCATTGAATCTATATGACTTTGTCTTTTCTCGGCAATTTCTTTCCATTCGTTTTGTTCTGCCAATCGTTCATCCTCTTGCTTTGACACCTTAGATTGCAATTCAGCAAGTTTAGTCTCTGCTTCTTGTGCCCTGTTTCTATACTTTTTGCTTTCTGCAATCGCAGAACCCAACTCAGGACTCATTTCGGGTTCTTGACTCTGGCTATTAGTTGCCACCTCTTGTGCGGTATCTTGCACGGCTTCTTTGTTTAGTTCAGACATTCTGTCCTCATTTTATTATGTTTAAATTAAGTCATAAAATATATTTTTAAAAAATAAGATTTAGATATTTCACACTTTAATATCAAAAAAAACCTTTTTACGGTTAAATTTCAATATCTTTTGGTCAATCTCATCATCTATAAAATCTCTTGCGAACTCCCAATTTTTGTCATTAAGTCCATAGATGTTCCGTCTTGGTTTATTTGTTTTTGTAGGGGGGTTGGCATTACCTAAGACTTTTAAGCCAGACCTATAATTAATTTCTACACTATCGGTTGTGGCTTTTTGTGCTTTTATAGAATTTAACATTTCACCAGATGCTCTAAGATTAGGAGGGGAAACCTGTCTACTTGAAGAAACTCCTTTGGGTGTTGCTTTTCCTGCTGCTTTTTTTATAGCATAATCATAACTATATGATTCAAAATCCCGAGAACTACCAGAACCATCTTGGCTTATGCCATTATCAGAGTCATCTATTATTCTGGTAACTAATTTCCCGCCAAGTTTTAACCAATCAGAACGACGTTGTTGGACTAATTTATCGGGTCTAAAATTCTTCATTTTATCTCCCAAGAGTGGCGACAATTAAATCCGCCTCTTGTTCCAAATGGGGTATCTGAAGGGATTTCTGATTCTGTATAGCCATCTTTAGGTTCATTGAAATTAGTAGATTCGCATTCATCTCTTGTAAAAGCATCCTGAGGTCCGATGTAAGTCCATTTGACATCTGCTCCTTTGAACACAGCATATCTACTCATATCATCGAATATCTTTAAACCGTCATAAGCCATAACATTCAATTGATGACTCGCTAATTTTGTTTCACTAAGTTTACTTGTAATCTGAAAAATGGATGAATTACCATAGACACCCCTGAATAATTGTGCTTGTAATTCTGATGCGTAAGCACTCGCCCTCCCTAATAAGCGTTCATAATCCATATCCCTTAATACTTGTAATCCTTCAACACTTGCTCCCGCTAAAGGATCAATGCCTCGCTTTCTCGCTTCCTTTACTGCAGCGGCTAACATCTTTGTGTACTCGCCATCAAACTTATCTAAAGCCTCTCCATAACCCCTGTCTACAATCTCTTGAAAGAAATTTAATTGTGAGGTGGCCTGTATTAATTCTGTATCCGTCATCTTTTTTAATTTGACGGTGAGTGTCTTTAAGTCACGTTCAAAGGATTCTTCTAACAGTTTTATTTCCGCAGTAAAAGCATCTACAGCGGGTTGAACATTAGGCATTTAAGATTCTCTGAAAAGGAGATTCAGGTTTAATAGCTTCAGCAGTTTTCCTAACCTCATTATTCACTTCTGACATTTTACTCTCCAATTCTTCATCAGTTAGATCAGGATTAAAATATAAATGTAACTCTCTTTGAGTCATTATACCCTTAGCGAGTTTCCAATCAAGCCATGCACGTTCCTCTTGGGGTGACATAGGATAAGATACTTCACCGAAATCAACAGCGTAATCTTCAGACAAACTTAATAACCCATGCTTTTCAAGGATTGTTCTGTCAATTAAATATCTGCTATGTTCCCACTCTCTAAATAAGGACTCATCTGTTTCTCTTGATTCTAAATTTTCTATTTCTAAGATTCTCAATGCTTCACCACTCGGAGTATTGCCGCCTGATTCACCCCATCTAATTCTGAGTTGATTGTTCTCGGCAGTTTGATTTGCCATAGACTTAACCGCTTCAATGAGTTCGGTTAATGTACCGCCTGGAGTAACGTAAGAGAAAGATGCTCCTTCAGGTAGGATTAAGGCGTGGTCAATTCCACTTTTTAGTTTAGCCTGTCCTTCTTCAATACCAGTAAAGACTGGTTGCCCTAATCTGAACCTAACACTCAAAGCAATTTCAGTCATAGCCAAACCTATGTGCAACCCAGCCCTTACAACGTCATAAGCATTAGAAGTGTATTCAACCTTACTGATAGGATTAATTCCATAAGGGTTAGTCATGTCTTCATTACCAGTTACTGCATATCTTTGACCTTTCTCATTAAACTCAAAGTGCATCCCTGGAATACCATCTCTATCTTCACTCCAGAATACATATCTCTTTTTAGTGCCAGTCGATTCTATTTCATAGGCATAACCATAAGGCTCTGAATCACCAGTAAAATAAAACTCTTTGACATGAGGTAAGACTTCGTATTCAATTCTTTGCTTTCTTTCATTAAATCTCGTTTTCATCCAGCAACAACCCAGCAACCAACTTAACTCAGCGAACTCCCTTGTCTTGCTGTTTATCTTATAAGTAACAGCATTGTATTCTTTATTCACTTCTCCTCCAATGAGTCTCTGGGGGATTTCTTTATAAAGCATCATCCTTGCTCTCGCAAATCTGGGTACACAAGATTGTACGAATGGAGGAACCTGACTTAAACTATCTGAAGCAAACCACGGTTCTATGTGGCTGTCTAAGTTTTGATTGTAATAGAAATCAAGACTTTCCATTAGATTAGAATTTTGCTGACTGATGTAATTCTTGTATGCACTCTTTACGGATGCAAGGACTACAGACTCAGATAGTTCAGGGATTACAACACGATTAACTGACCTGCCGAAATTATACATTTTTCTTTTTCCTTTTATGATATTGGATGGATGTTCTCCCTTGTTTTTGTAATTCTTTGTTCAAAATTCTTTTCTTTCTTTTGCGGTCTTTGGCTCTTTTATTTGGCATCAGTTACCATCTCTGAGTTGAGCCTATCATTCTACGAATAGGAAACTTGTGTGAAACGGCATATGAACAAGCATCGAGTGCGTGAGTGAGTTCCATATTATCTTTCGCCAATCCACCTCGCTTATCTCTTTGACACTGTTCTAAATCTTTCACTAAGTAAATACAAGAAGGATCAACAGTCATACCGATATTCCCTTCAGCATCTTTCAGCTTTCTATTTAAAGAATTGAGTCTGTCTATGTGGCTTGGATGTGCTTTCTTTGCTCTTATTAGAAATCCGTGGTCTCTCAGGATTTGATGATCACTTCTTCTTGAGGTGGTTGAACGTGCCTTGCCAGCAGGGTCAGGATAACACTCAATATTAGGTGCAATCTTTTTCATCTCAATAGCCAATTCTTCTGTGTTGCTATTCTTCAATCGTATCTCATTAAAAAAGTGTATTGTGCTGTCGGTGTATTCACAGGCAAGAGTAGCGGTCATGAAATCCACGTTGAAGTCCACTCCCCACCATAGCTTATCAGATAACTCCCCCGCCTTAGTACAATGCGTCTCCCTGTCAAAGTTATATGCTGCTCTATTACCAGTGGTTTCAAAACTCCCTTCAAATTCTTGCTTGAATATGGATAAGTCCATAGTCCTTCTGGCTCTTTCTATTTCTTCCTTAGGAACCCAACCACCTTCCAGGGTAGTATATTGCCAACTACTCCAATCATCTTCAGCCTGTCCCCTTTGATATAGATCATACATAATATCAAATCCAGAAGGAGTACCAATGAATAATACTTCACCATTAGTAGTGGCTAACATAGGCATAATGATTTCTTCCCATACATGGGGTTTGATGTAAGCCATCTCATCCATTACGCACTTAGTTAATTCAACACCTCTTAGATTGTTCTCATTATCTGCTCCCTTAACTGCTAATTCAGCACCGTTCCCAAAGGTTACACTCATCTCTGATTCATTTAGCTTGGCATCTTCAAAGGAATTAAACATCTGCCTCAATACTGGAAAGACAATCATCTTGCCCTGTCGGTAGGTCGGTGTAATGAACCACCTCCTTTCATTAGGTTGGAAAGCATCTTTCAATAAGTACATAAGGCTCAATATGGTTTTCCCCCATCTACGTCCAGCTACAATAACCTTGAAACGAGCAGGGTCATTTAGGATGTCTCGCCTTGTTTTGTTTACCGACCAATCAATCATCTAAATTATAATAGGTCGTATCCCAAATAAATCCAAACCTATTAGGGTTTTTCATTACCTTAGGGTAATAATCTCTTTGAGATTTTGGCAGGGGTATCTTAGCAATTATCTTTGTTTTATTCTTCATCTATTACCATCACTTGAATTGGCTCTGATTTAGTGGTTCGTTCCTGGCGTTCTAATGCCTTACCTTCTAATCTCTCTACAATGAATTGTATGGCTCTTAGGTCGCCTCTCTCAGCCAGTTGAAACAGTTTAGCTATAACCACCTCCCTTCTTTCTCTTTCACCCACCTTGCTGAAACTAAACTCTTTTATTAAATCAGTATATGCGTTGCGCCTTCCGTTGGGATTACCAGACTCACCTTTCTTCCATCGGTATTCTTTGCCAATATCAGTGCCTTTCTTAAATCGGGTATCCCCCTTGTTTCCCTCTTGTTTATCCATCGTATTCAACAAGCCCCATCATAAAAGGTCTGTTTAGTTTTGTAATCAATTCTTTTACCTTGTCTGTGTCTATTTCATAAACGTCAAACTCAAGCCGATAGTTTCCTGTAGACTTGAGATTCTTAATTCCAACCAGTTCAGTTGTAATGGCTATTCCATCTTTGTTCTTTTCTTTAGGCATTAACTATAAAATTTTACTTTATAATTTAAAAACCTTTTACATATTATTAAAAACTAAAAAAGCCCCAGAATTACCCGAGGCTTTTTATTGCGGAACTCGACCTCCCCGCAAGCTTTGTTTAGTTGTTATTAATTAATTAATCCACCAGAGTAATCTACAAAATTACGGTTCTCATCTTTCCAATATGTTTTTGCTAATTGATAATTGCATCCTGTACATTGGATATAATGAGCAAACCCATCATTAGAATGATTCTGGCTATAAACTTCCCAATTTGAATGAGGTTTAGTCCCCATGTATTTACCATACTTATCCACTAATGGAAATTTACAAGTACAGCCTGAATTGTGTGTATCTACGTCCATTATTACTGTTCCTAATTTCATTGTGTTACTCCTTTTTCTGTTGTTTCTTGATACTTACTTACATTGTCACCACTATCTAATAAAGCAGTTTGACCTTTGATCATAATTACTGTTGCTGCAACGATTCCTGTTTTACCAAATTTATATTCTTTGGTATAGGTTACTTTGTCGCCTTTTTTTAGTTCAGTAAATTTCATTACACGGTTCCCCTTACTTGCTTATGCTCAAACCAATCTTCGCTGCCATCAAAAAAAGAAACAAATACTGCATCTTCATTAGATTCTACAACTGTTGCAACCTTAGATTCAGCTGAAACACCATTAACAAACCCTGTTCCGTCTACCCATACAAATTGACCATCTTCAAAGTCTTTCTTTACTGTAAAGCCATTAAAAAAAGATTTAGACTCACAACTATTAGCTCGTTTCATGTTTAACTCCTTTGTTTTGTTATTTTTATTCACGATGTAATATACTACAAAATAATCAAAAAGTAAACGTTTATTAAGGGTTAGTTAAGGGTTTATTTTAAGAGATAATACAGCCTTTTACATACTATACAGACCCAAAGATTGTCTTTGGCTTTTTCACATTTGCGCTTTCTATCACAAAAGTCGCAATAAGTTACCTCCCGGTGTTTATGTTCTTCATTGTCGTGATTCAACATATTGTATTGCTACCACCAGGAGGATTTATTTTACTTAACCATTGTTTATATACTTGATTCGCTATTTGTGCAATCATTACAGGAGGAACCGACATTCCAATTAAATACTTAGGCTTATTATCTATAAAATTATAATCTAAAGGAAATGAACCTGCTAATTGTAAACTTTTATCTGATATTTGATTGGGATATTTATAGTGACTTAATACAGCACCACTTGTTGCGGTAATTGTAGGTAAAATTTTATTTTTATGTATTTTATTTGTATTAAAAAAACTTCCCTTAGGATGTGCAGTGCTAAAAGAATACCCGGGTTTTGTTAATTTCCACCATTGTTCATATACTTTAGAAAGTTTTTTACCATATCCAAAATCTATTTCATTAAAATAAATTTTTCTTTCATTAAAAAATAAATCTAAATAAGGTTTTTGATCAAAAAATGTTTGTTGATATAAAAAAGGTGCTGCTAAATCTTTTCTAAGGCAAATAAAAAAAACTCTTTCTCTTTTTTGAGGAACACCCATTTTTGAAGAATCCAACAACCAATATTGCGTATAATAACCAGCTTTTTCAAATTCATGATAAATTTTATGTAAATATTTTTTAGCATCTCCCATTAATAAGCCTTTAACATTTTCAGCAATAATTATTTTAGGTTTTAATTTTGCAGCTAATTCAATAAAATCAAAAAATAACGTATCTAATACTTGCTCGGACTGTCCTTCTCTAAACTTTTTTTCTTTTCCCCAGTCTTTTTCCCTGTTGCCTGCCATTGAGAAACTTGAGCAGGGCGGAGAACCATCTAATATATCTAAATCAAATAATTCATCTGGTAAATTATTTCTATCTTTAAAGGTTTGAATACCCTCTAAATAACTATATTTAGGATTATGATTGACTTTATACACTTCCATCATTCTTGGGTCTATTTCATTTACGCCAATAACATCAAACCCGGCTAATTTATACCCCATAGACGATCCACCACCGCAAGCAAAACAACTAAAGACCTTTCCTTTGTCTTTAGTAAAAACAGTATCTTTTAATTTCCATTTATAATTATACATTTTTATTTTTATCTTTTTGTTTACATATTTTACAAGTTTTTCTTTTTTTACCTATAGTCGGCATCTGGTTCTTTGGATAATATCTAAACTTAGCAGCATCGACAGAATGAGGAAGTTGTGCCCAGGATCTTTTACATTTAGTACAGTATTTAATCATTGAATCCACTTCCTCTTTCCTTTTGCTGTATCTAAAGGCTTTTTTTTTATATACATCACCTAAATTCGGATCAGTATTTTTGATTGCCAATTCTATAAGGCTTAAATCTTCAAGGGCTTTAGGCACTTAGTTTCGCCTCAATATATTCAACCCTGCAACAATTTGAACCATCTTTTAATTGCCAGCTGTCATTTGGTGTTTCTTTTTTACCACACCTGGAACAGTAAGCTAAATACAATCCTGTTTTTGTTTTACCAAACTTTGCTTCAAAGGATTTATGTTCTTTTTTAGGCTTTTCCCATTTTTTACTATTCTCTTTCCATTTGACTAATCTTCTTTTATGGTTAAAAACCTTCTCCATCTCAAATCTCATTTTCTTACCATCTGGGTTTATTTCAGTCCAATAATTCACAAAATCAACAAGCATAACATCTGATATATCAAACTTCTTATAATATTGTTTGCAATAATCAATGAATATTTGCTCCCTTTCTTTTACTTTTAATTTATCTTTAACCTTATTTTTATCTTTATCTTTATCTTTAAGAGTTATACTAACACTTTCAATACCCTTAATTAAGTCTTTGTCTGTAAGTCTTTTAATCACACTCAAATGGGGTTTAGAATTTGGTTTAAGTACACCATATTGAAATTCTATAAATTTGGGAATGAAATATTGGTCATCACCCTTAATGTATTCCATTTTAGATGTTATTTCAGTAGGCAATTCGTTATAATCAACCCACTCGCCAATTAAAAACTCTGCCGCTTCCCAGTCAGCATCCCAGATTCCAGCGTGATCGCATTTTGTAAGTAAGTAAATCCAGAACAATTTGTTCTTTGGGGTTAATCTACGAAACCATGCTTTGTCCCATATTTTAGTGTCTATGAATCTTTTAGCCATTCTTTTCTCCTTTAATAACCTTCATATTGATTGAAATTACTTTTTGTGTTTTTGGTCAGTTCCGTCGGCATTATAATATTATAACCCTCATCGAATCCCGTTGATATGTAATAATATTGAGTGTATTTCTTCATAGTTTTTGCGTTCTTTTTTTCATATATAGAAACAATAAACTTGAATCCGTTTTCAGTCTCTCGTGGATATAAGTTACATATCTTAGCACCGTCTTTGTATGCCCTATAGACCGGGACGTTATGTTTGCTTAGATAAAATTCATTTGGAAATTCGCCATTAATAGCATCTTCATAATAATCATTCCTGAATAATGACCATTTAACCCCCGTATAGAATTGAATAAATGCCCTACATTTATTTTTTTTCTTCTTTACCGGGTAAACATTGGCGACATTCATATGACCAAATTCATTAGTTTTAATTAATACCATTTATAATCCCTACCCCCCCCCTTTTTTGTTAGATTTCCTCACTATGGTAGCATCCACCAGCTCATTTTCATTACACATCTTGTTAGATGTCTTGTGCATTTTTAGTGAGGTAAGTTGTTTTTCAAATTTGTTTAGTTTTTTCAAAATATCTATTATTGTATCTTGAATCCCAATAATACTATTAAGAGTGAGCTGAGCAACTTCTAAATGTTCTTTATTCATATTCCGCAAACACCGTCACATTCATTAAGAAATCCCTCATTAAATAATCCATATTGTTCCTCTCCAAAATTAACTTCGCCTATTGGCTTACAACTTCTATGAAAATACGGCACTCCTTTCATAGCGGGATTTTCTTTTAATCCTTCTTGTAGTTTTTCTTCAAGCCTTATTACTTTTTGAAATTCGTCTGGAAAATTTTTCTTGATTCTTTTCCATTCATTATTATTATGATATGGACAAAACGTACAAGCACTTCGAGGTGGAGTAGGAAGCCCGAATCTTTCAACAAACTTGATACTCTCATTTCTAACCATTTCCATTTCTATAAGTGGATACCGTATAAATGCATACCAGTCTTGGCTTTCTCTCATTCTCTGCATTTCATCCATAGAGATTCCCATCCAAAGTTCAATCATTTTGAATTGTTTGGGATTTTGTCTTTTTATATTAAATTTTCTTTTTACATATCTGTGAAATGGATTAATCTTGTAAGTTCCTGTACAGTTTCTATTCATCATAAAAATATTTCCATTATCGTTTCGCTTAACAAACAGAGGGGGCGGACTTGTTATATAAGTATTTCCCGTTTTTTTAGATATTTGTGGATTCAATAAGTCTTCAACAATATTCGTCTTGTTTTTTACGGTAATTATATCAAAATCAAACTCCTTTTTTACATAATCTTTAATCAGAGCAAGATAATCATATACTTCCTTTGGCTCCCCTCCCGTATCTGCAAAGACTGCAAAATCTGGTCTTGCGTGTAGTTCGTCCGTCAATCCCATTAACAACAGAGCAGTGCTTTGGGTTCCCGCACCATAACTGATTATACGATGTTTTATATTAATCAACTCTGATTTCTTTAAATACGAATCTACTTTCATTTTTTATTATGTTATGTCCATTATCTTTTGTTCTATTTCGTGTTTGATGTCTTTGTAATTCCAAGGTTCCTTATTTATCGTATTTGCCTGTTTCTTCAATCGCCTTAGTATAGCCTTACCCAATGTCTTTTCCGCCCATTCTCGTGCTTCTATGGGGTGTTTATGCCACCAATAGAGGTGGCACCCTACACATAAAGCCTTCACGTTCTCTAAATTGAATTGCATCTTAGGGTATTTTCCCCTTGGATAAATATGGGAAGCGTGTAACCTATCAGACTTCCCACATTTTAAACAGCGTTTATCCCTAAGCATAACAAACTCACGAACCAAAGAATGTAGTTTTTTCTTTTCAGATTTCTTCATCATTTACTCTGAAATATCTTTCTTCAAGTTCCTTCATTCTTAGGTAGGTTGCACCATTCGGTTTACATTTCCCTTTTGCAATTTGCTTTCTATAAAACATTATGATGCTAAACAGAGCCATCCTGTGTTTCATTTTTGAACGAGGCTTAGAAAGGGAGGTCGTCATCTTTTACTTCTTGGACAGGTTCTTCCATTAATGAATCCAAGGAATTAACTATTTCCCACATTCTCGGCATAATATGATCAACCAACATAACCTTTGCGTCCGCATCTAAGTCAGGAATAGAACAAGCAATTTTGGTCGCATTATTGAAAGCCATCCCAAATCTGATATTGTCCTGGGTGGTTATGTCCCTTTCCTTAACAGAATTATATCCATAAGGCTTATCTACTGCACTGCGAGTATCTTCAACCGCTTTGGTCCATTCTTTATTTGATCCCTGTATATCGTAACGGATTCCATCTGCTGTTTTATTCATTGTAATATCGAGCAATTCACCTTTTGGATAATCTACCAGCTTTTTATAAAGCGCAATCGATGTCGTAAAATCAAACGCTTGGCCAGTTTTAATCTCAAAAGGCTCTTTGTCTTTAGATGGTGCAGCATAATATGTAGCACCAATATTTACACAAGGTAAATGATACTCTGTTTTGCCTTCATATCCTGACGGCTTTCCTGTGATTGCAATCGGGTTTTCCTGAAGTTGCAAGGAAAGAGTCTTACCGATATGATGTGCCATTTTAAGTTGTAGAAATGCCATTGTATTCTCCTATTTTATTATTTGAAAAAAGATATTCAACAAAGTCAAAGCGCAAAGCGGTGGTAAAATCATCGTTAAAAACTCATCCACGCTTTCTATTAATCTGTCTATGAAATCAATCATTAATAAACTCCTTCACTGTTTTAATAATTACAGAAACCACTAACATTGAACCGAATATAACCGCTACCCAGATTAACCCAGCAACTCCCAAGATAAATACATTTGCAATCCACTCTGCTATATTCATAATGATCATTTTTTCTCCTTTAAAATTTTGGTTAAAATGGAATGAGACATCACAACCATCTCTTTCAGTTCTGCAATATCTTTTCGCATTTCTTTTACCGCACCCATTATAACAATTAATCTAATCAATGCGCTGACGAATAAAGCCGTAATACAGAGCATCGAAAATTCCCAATACGGGAAATATTCTACGCTGAATAATGCTTCCCAGTAATATCTCATTTTGTTTCTCCTTGTTTCCTATTTTAAAAATTCTATTTCACTGGATAAGGCATTAAGCCATCGCAAACTCTACGTGTTTATTAAACTCTAAATTTTCCCACATAATAATTATTAACTCAGCAAACTCATTTAAATTAATTTCTTCTAAAGGTAATATATGTTGA
>Ga0098034_1000871_pt1 | contig 11702 bp, 5 predicted proteins | sample 2_EtaG_FD_77062 | JGI IMG/M metagenome (GOLD analysis project Ga0098034, IMG submission 77062) | Marine viral communities from the Subarctic Pacific Ocean - 2_ETSP_OMZ_AT15125 metaG | ecosystem: Environmental > Aquatic > Marine > Oceanic | place: Pacific Ocean | collected 2015-01-07
CGCAACGCTGTTCCTTGACTACGGGTTAAGCTCGATCAGAGAATTTCTATTCAACTGGGAGGAGGACGCTTACACATCAAACAGTGCCACACTGCTGGCGTCCCATCTTATTACGACTCCGGTTGACATGGACTCGCGCCGAGGCACGGCAAACGAGGACGCAAATTATGTTTATGTTGTCAACTCCAACGGGGATATGGCTGTGTTCAACACGCTGCGCAACCAGGGTGTCGCGGGATGGACTAAATGGGAAACCACCGGGGATATCGAGGCAGTCACCGTAGAGGGCACCGAGGTCTGGTTCGCAGTCAAGCGTTCCATCAACAGCTCCACCGTCTACTACCTGGAGCTGGCTGATCCCGATACCTATACCGACGCCAACCTGGCACAAACGCAATCCTCGAGCACTTCAGTCACTGGCCTTGCACACCTTAATGGCGAGTCCAGCCGGGTGCGGGCTAATGGCGCCATCATGGATGACGCGGCCCCATCGGGCGGCTCTATCACGCTGGCGCGAGCTGCGACAGCGGTTGAGGTCGGCCTTGATTTTGATGTCACCGTGAAGACTATGCCGATCACCTCGAACTTTGAAAACGGTTCAATCCTGACTGAAAAGAAACGGCTGATCCGTATCGTGGCGGACCTTTACGAATCACTCGGCGTCTATGTCACAACCTCAGCCACCAGCTCGACCGTGCTATTGCCTGATCGGAATCTGGGTGAGAGTGTTCTGGATGATGTACCGGACCCCTTTACCGGCATCAAAGAGGTGTTCCTTAACGGCTGGGACCGGTTGGCCCAGGTCACCATCACGCAGACAGACCCGCAGCCGTTTACGTTGCTCGGCCTGGTCGTCGAAGTGGAGGCGTAAACGATGGTAGCGTGGGGTGCGATTTTTGCCGGTGTATCCGCCGTTGGTTCTATTATGAGCGCAGTCCAGGGCAGTAAAATGGCGGACGCAGCCGGGGCGCAGGCTGATGCAGTAGCAGCAGCCGGGGCACAAGATGCGGCGGCACTTGCAGCTTATGCCGGTCAACAGGATGCGTATGCTGGCCTGCATGATGCCTACGCAGCAAAAGCCGAGGGGGCAGTCAAGCGCCAGGCGAGGCTCAATTATGAGTATGCGATGCGCCAGGCTGGTCTTGAAGAAAAAGAGATACCACTACTACTGTTGTCGATTGAGCGAGAGGTAGACACAGAAGAACGAGAAGCTGATAACCGTGAAATAGCTCGACGCCGACAACTAAACGGTGCACTGGCGAGCCAGGTAGCACTACGCACTGCGCAGGGGGTTCAAGCTTACGATGGTAGTCCGCTGGCGATGATGGGGGCGGATATCAAGATGTTCGAGCGTGACCAGGCGATAGATGCCGGCGAAACTGCGCGGCGCATTATTGATAAAAAATTCTTCGGCAGTGAGCGTGCCAAGCTGATGTCTGATCGAGTATCACTACTCCGCTATGGTGCGGACATCGGACTTGAAACCGGCCTGGAACAGGCGGAACTGGTAGGCGACGCGGCGAGTCTGCAAGCCGACGCGATACGATTGGAAGCTGCAGGCACTCGCATGAGTGCGTCATCCCTGCTGTCGTCTTCACAGCTTGAGGCTGAGTCGATCCGCATCGGGGGCAAGCAGGCGCAAACCAGCGGTTATATCAATGCGGCTAGTGGTCTTGCTAATGCGGCATATCGCTACGGTAGTTTGGGGGGGTAGATGGCAACCACGAAACGATACCAGTCGGACCTCCAGCCGCGCACACCGCAGGCGCGTAACCCGTTCGGCTATGGGCAAGGCATTAGTACCCCACCGCCGCCAAATATACCGATGCCGCCACGACCGAGCGCGGCACCGCCAGCGCCACCTCACATTTATCGGCCGAAAACGACACCGGCCGAGGCAACGGCAAGGGCTGGGGCACAGATCGCCAGCGATCTTTCCCGGGTGCTGGGCCAATGGGGAGATGTGGCCTACAAGCACGCTTCAAAAGAGGCCGAGAAAACTGGTTATGAAACTGGCCTGGAGTATGGACTGCAGACTGGCCGCCTGGAGTTGCGTGGGGGCACCACGATCTACGATGAGGCTTTTAACAAAGGCGCCCGGCTTACTTATCAATCGCAAATAACGCTCGATGCTCGGGCAAAAATTGCAGAGTTAGAAATAAAGGCACCACTTGGCCCAAATTCGGTTGCCGCGTTTGACCGTTCGGCTAACGCATATCGAGAGGCAACATTAAAAGCTATAACCGACCCGGAAAGTCGAGCCCACGCAGCACTAAAAATAAGCCAATACACAACCGACGCACGCACTAAATTGATGACAGCGGATTTCGCTGAAAACCGCGAAAAACAGGTTTTAACCTTTAGCGTAGCCTTGGATGGGAAACGCGCTGATATTCAAAATGCAATAGACAAAAAGAACTGGGGGCAGGCGTTTAACCATCTTATGGACGCCGAGATTTTAATCGCCGAGGGAAACACAGCGCAATACTTTGATGAGAATGACGCGACGACAATGCGCCAGGAGTTGCGCGACTGGACACGGAGGCAGGTAGAACTTGAACAATTTGAAGCCGAACTAGCCACCGATAGGCCGATATTTGACGATGATGGTAACCCTACCGGCCAAACGACTGCGGATTTGTATTATGACCATTTTGCCAAAAACTTACCTGAAGATGATGTGGGGAGCTTCCAACTAGACGAGGGGGGTGATCTGAGTAAAGAGCTGGGGGGGGCAGAATTCGACCACCGAATGTCACCAGAGTTGCATGAGGAAATCGCAAATGAAATGTGGAGGATGCGGGGCAAACAACGCAACATCGAGGCAGGTGTTCGTGCCCAGGAAAAGGCGAGGGCGGGCGCACTTCTTGAACGCTTAAAGGCGAGGGTTAAAGATGATGTGACAGTGCTGCTGGCGGGTGAAATACCACCCGGTTTAACAGAGTTGCGCGCCTTAGTAAAGGGCACCCCGCTGGCTGAAGAATTAGAGGAAGCGGTAATCCTTAATATAGGCATTACTGAATTTCGGCGGAAGCCATTACCTGACCGAGCGCAACATTTATTTGACCAGGCGAATAATCCCGAGATGACCGCCGGCCAGGTGAAACTCTTAAAGGCGCAGGAGGCATTACATAATCAGACATTATCAGATATTGCAAGCGGTAATGGTCTACTACGGGCTGCAAAGGATGGGCTATTCCCCGAGGTGAAATTAACTATTCCATCTATAGAGTCAGCGGAGCAATTTACCGAGTTAATGCAAAAACGCGACGCGATGGCACTCCTGGCAGAGAGTCATTACATGTTGGAACCGGGCGCTATCAATCGGTTCAGTCCGAGCGAAGTGCATGAATTAGTCCGGCAATATGCCGCCTCGGATACTTATGAAAGGTTAGAGTTATTTGGGGTAATTGTTGGGAATCTTGACCCAAAACCGGCCCGCGATCTGCTTGCTGAGTTTGACAAAGCCGGGGTGGAGAATCTAGCAATAGCGGGCGCCCTTCATGCTGACGGGGCAACAAAAGTGGCAAAGGGAGTATTGCTCGGCCAGGCATACGTTCACACCATGCCTAAACCGGAGGGAATGGATCAGGCAATTCGGGATGTTGTCGGCAACGCTTATATGGGTGATGTGTCAAACATGGCGACGCTTCATTTAACAGGGGCTATTAAAGCGTTATACGCTTATCAATCTCACATTGTTAACGATCTCTCGGGAGAGTTGGACAATACCCGGTTGAAGGCAGCAATAAATGATGTAACCGGCGGCATAGTCGAGCTCGAGTGGCAAGGTAGCGTCACACTCGGACCCGATTTGGATTATCTGGTTCCGGTCCCTGTGCGTGGCTGGACTGACGATAATATGGATGCCTGGTTAAATGGTATCACCGTTGCCGATATTGAACGTCAAGGGGGCATCTATCCCCTTGAAAATTTCACTGTGGAGGATTTTGTAGAAGATTACTTAAATAAGGGCAAACTTAAACTGACATACGTCGAAGATGATGGAGAGCGGGGTTATCTATTAGAAACAACTACAGGGCATTTTGTACTTAATCCAAACGGTGAACCATTTATATTGAAATATGATCCGCTCACGTATGCGTTAGACGACGAAGAAAAAGGTTCTGGTATTGTTTACGACAAAGGAAAAGGCGATTTTCCGATCTGGGATGTTAGAGGTCTAAAGAACCAATAATGCCTGGCATTTTTAACTCGGGATTTAACCGGGCAATCAGCGATGCCCGACGCTTTGGTATCTCCACACCAGAACTCGCGCCGACAAATTTGTGGGATGTACAGGGATCAACCTGGGATGTCGAGAAAGTGGAATTACGAACCGGGGGAGTGGCACGCCTTGAGCAGGCGCTGATTTTTCAAGAAATGGAAAGGTTGGAGAAATTCGATTTTGAATTTAACCCACTACAGTACGCCTCTGATGCGGCTGATGCGGCTTCGCCTGATCTTTACCGTGTTGCGGAAACAGAAAAATATAACCAGGCTATTGATTTTTACAAAGATAACAGTGACCGCATTAAAGCACTTAACGAACAGAATCCTGACTTGCCTGTTCCTTTTAAGACCTATGAAGACATCCACGCTGACGTAGTGAAACGACAGGCAGAGCTGCGAGCCAGACAACACAATATCGCTGCCCAGGCGAGCCCGGCAGATAGAACCTGGGGGACTTTACTTGGCGCAGGTGGGGCAGTTATGACTGACCCGATCATTGTGGCGACGTTGCCGTGGGGTGGCGCCGCACGCGGCACAAGCCATCTCGCAAAAATTGCGAGCGCGGCGGCGTCCGAGGCAGCCATCATTGCAGGCATTGAGTTGGTGGGGGTGCAACCGCAGATATATCTACAGAAGCGATCCATCAATAGCCCGTACAGCATGGTCGATGTTGCGGCTGCAGTGTTAGCGGCGGGCGTAGGTGGGGGGGTCTTTCGCGGAATAATTCAAAGCAGCGCCAGCGCAATACAGGCATACCGGGTTATGCGGGGGGCGAAAAGCCGAGCGCAAGCAGTGCAACAGCTTCGTGAAGCCGCTGCAACAATACTAGATGAGGCGGACACACCTAAAGCGCAAGCCGAAGCCCAGGCACTAGAGGAACTCGCCGATGTTATCGAATCGACACCACGCGGCGCCCCTATAGAGATATCGTCAGGGCAACAGCTTTACGACAATAACCTCGCCATTGTGACGGTCGATAAGGAGGCGCGGCACCTCGCCAATATTGACCAGGCGCAAGACGATCTGGCTGATGGCCGCATTACTGATGTCGAAATGGACGCCGACCCTGATGCGGCTCTGGTGGGCGCTAAAGAACCCACTGTAGAGGTGGACCCGCGAACCGTCCAGGTTGATGCCAAGCGGTTCCAGTTTAAGGCCGGGGGGGATGTCGAGGGAGTTACTGACCAGCTTAAAGGTGTTCCCGAGTGGATCACAGAGCGGGCCGGTATATCAATAATCTACGAACAGGCGGACGGCGCCCGGTTCATTGTTGACGGGCACCAGCGCCTTGCTCTTGCCAAGCGTTTAATCGCGGCCGGAGGTAACGACGATATAAGGATGAACGCTATTGTATTGCGTGAAGCTGATGGCGTTACCGTAGGTGCTGCGCGGCGGCGTGCTGCATTAAAGAATATTGCAGAGGGCACTGGTACAGCACTCGATGCAGCCAAAGTGTTGCGGGAAATAGGGGTTGGTGGGTTAGCTGATACTAATCTGCCACCAACGTCGGCCCTGGTACGAACAGCGGAAGCATTAGCGGAATTAGATCAGGACGCATTTGTATATGTTGCCAATGTGCTCAAGCCCGAGCAGTACGGAATGGCATCAATCGTGGGGCAACTGATTGAAGCCGGCCCCGAACAGTTGGCAGCAATCCGCGCCCTGGTAGAGGCTGAACCCGGCACATTGGCCCAGGCCCGGCTTATTGTTCAACAAATAAAGGCAGCCGGGTTTCAAACAACCGAAACGATGGATTTATTCGGCGGCCGAACCATCAGCGAAACTTTATTCAAAGAACGAGCCCGGGTGCTCGAAAAAGCTCTTAATACGATAAAAAAGGACACAAAAACTTTCCGCACCCTAGTAGAGCGCGAATCAGAAATAACTGGCGCTGGCAACGTATTAGAACGACAATCTAACATCGAGCGATTATCAGATGACGAAAAAGCAATCCAAACCCTCGGGCGCCTCGCAAACACCAAGGGGCCGATCTCAGATGCCCTCAACGAAGCAGCCCGCAGACTCAAAAACGGCGAGCGAATTGATGCAGTTACCCGGGATTTTCTCACAGCCTTTAGACGGTCACCAACTGAACGATATCGCTCTGGGCCTGAAGTACGCGATGATGGACGCCCAATCCAAGAAACCGTACCTGCCGAAGATTTAGAACCGCAAATCGGTCGCGCCGTCGAGCTCGACAAACTCTCCCAATCAGACCGTCGTAAAGCGGAGGAATTATTCCGCGCAAAGCAGCAGCGGAAAGTTAAAACGCTGGCTAGTCTTATTGGTAAAGATGGGCACCTAGCCAAACGTCACCAGAATGAGCTCGAGTCTATCGGTGAACTGGTTGCCAAGGAAACCGGAGCAGAACACGTTAGGCCGCCGGCTCGAGGAGAGCTGGAGGGCAAGATTGTTTATGACGCTGCGGGCGATACCATCCGCTACAAGGGTACGCCGCAGATCGAGAGGAAGGTAAAAGATAAATACGACGGGGAATATTGGCAGATCACAGATGTTACCCGCACATCATTCATCGTCGATAGTCCAGCAGCCTCAGAGGCAGTTATCCAGGCGCTGGGCAAACGGCTGCGGTCGCTAGATGAAGGGTGGCATTTGCACTTAGACCAGGGCTATACGGATCGCAAGGTCCTGGTTCGATACAACGACGGGTTAATCGGAGAGGTTCAGATTATCAGTCGGGAAATGTGGTCGGCCAAATTTCAGAAAGGTGGTCACGACGCCTATTACAAATGGCGCTTAACACATCATCAGGACGCTAACGGAAAACTTGTTGTAAAGGATCAGGAGGCGTTTGATTCTCTAAATAAAGAGATGGCCGATCTTTACGAAGGGGCGAGCCAGGCATCAAATCGTGAATTCCAATCGCTGTTTGAAAGTTTGCGGGCCTCATCAAAAACGTCAAGCACATCGACAGTTCGCCAGCGTTTGCCAGGTGAGGAGCTAGACCAGGCTGTGAGTCCTCCATCAGCGGGGTCACGGACCACAACGACGGGCATACCGTCCCAGGAAAGACGCTCGACGATATTGTCTGAGGGGGGCGAAAGAGCTGTTGGCATTGACGAAACCTCTGACACAATTATACCACCAAAGGACCAAGCGGAATACATAAATGACGTTCGGGCGCTGCACCCCGATGATCCTGAGATTGACGAACTGGCTGCAGCCGAAGCCCGCCAGGCTGCTGCTATCCTCAAAGAAAATCCCGATATCGAGATACCGGAGCTGCGGGTAGATGCCGATGGTAAGACTATTACCGAAACCCGTAAAGCCACAGAGGTGTATGACGATCTAATCGAGGAAGATACCCGCACCACGGATATGTTTACCTGCATGACAGGGGGTGGTCGTGGCTAGTCTACGCGATTGCCTAGAGCAAGCCGTCGCAGCGGGGCGCCTCTCACGCAACGAGGCTAATAAGGTTGCCGGTGATCTTGACGAGATCGAAAAGCACCTGACGTTAAGCGGTGAGGTATCACCCGAGGCTGCCCGCACCCAGGCCGAGCAGTCGGTTATAGATGCCCGGCGCCGCACCACTGCCAAGAAAAAACGCGACGCAGCTCTACAGCTCATTGCTATCCACAGGGTCACCCAGCAGGTGCTTAATCACCCTCGCGGTTTGGTGGCTGGGATTAAGGCGCTATTACTAAATGATATCCGCTCCGTGGGAGATCGCGCATCTTATTCTAATCTCGAATTTCGCGGCAACTATGTGGCCGCTCACCTGTACAGTACCTTTGCGGAAGCGATGGACAAATACCGCACCAAAAACCTCGGCCTGTCGCAGGATAAACAGGGAGTCGAGAATATGGCACGCGAGCTTCATGGTCAGGACACCGGCGATGCAGTAGCCACGACCTCGGCAGCGTTATGGAGTAAAACCGCAGAAGCTGCGCGGCAGCGGTTTAACCGTGCTGGTGGCGCTATTCCAAAGCGTGCTGATTGGAGTATGCCGCACTGGTCCGATCCGGTGCGGGTTACTCAAGCAGCGCCACGGTTGCCGGGTATAGGTAATCGCTGGCGCGGCCAGAGAGATTTTGTCGAGGGTAAGCGCAAATGGATTGAAGATATTACCCCGCTACTCGACCGAGGCAAGCTGCTGAACGAAACCGGGGCACCGATGAACGACCTCGAATACCAGGTGATGATGGATAAAATGTACGACACCATCCGCACGAATGGCGCCTCAGACCTTATACCAGGCCGGCAAGGCGGCCGCAAACTTGCAAACCGGCGCCAGGATCACCGGGTTCTAACATTTAAGGATGCCGACGCCTGGCTCGAGTATCACCATAAATACGGTCACGCGGATATTTACACCACACTAACCGATCACCTTAACAGTATGGCACATGATATCGCCAAACTTGAGATTCTCGGCCCGAATCCCGAGGCGACTTACCGATATCTTAAAGACCTAGCACTAAAGCGCGGCGATCTGACGCCGGGCATTGCAAGCAGAAAATTAGACGCGATCTGGAATGTTGCGAGCGGTAAGTCTAATCAGGCGGAAAGTATCACCCTAGCAGATGCGTCATCTGCGACACGCAGCTTATTAGTTTCTGCCCAACTTGGTGGTGCAGCATTATCTGCGATTGCTGATGTTGGGTTTACCGCCCTGACTGGACGTTGGCGAGGTCTTAAAGTCACAAATATTCTGCGCCGGTATTTAACATTTATGAATCCCGCCAATGCGGATCACAGGCTTATGGCAGTAAAAATGAGCCTTGGCGCAGAAGCCTGGTCTACCCGGGCGTTAGCCGCGAATCGCTGGGTTGAAGTTACCGGGGCAGGGTTCGCCGCCAAAGCGGCAGATTTTGTGATGCGTGGCTCACTACTATCCCCGCACACCGACGGACTCCGCAAGGCTTTTGGCATGGAGTTTATGGCATTTATTGCCGAGCAGACCGGCCGCAGTTTTGATGAACTCCACCCTGGACTACAAAGAGGTTTTTCTGAGTACGGCATCACCCAGGATATTTGGGACGTACTACGCGCCACCGAGCTGCTGGATTTTGAGGGTGCCAAGTATTTCGGTGTCGACAACCTGATGAGCCGAACTGACCTTGATGAAGGCACCCGCATAAATCTGGCGGCCCAAGTGCAGGAAATGATACTTACTGAGATGGATTTTGCTGTACCTATGCCGGGCACTATGTCGAGAGTAATAACCACCGGCGGCTTGAAACGCGGCACAATAATGGGTGAGCTAACACGGTTTGGAATGATGTATAAATCCTTTCCAATCACGGTTATGGCAACACATCTGCTGCGTGGTGCGCGGCAGCATGGTATTGCAAATAAAGCCGCATACCTTGGTTATTTGACAGTAGCGACTACGGTAATGGGGGCTGTAGCTGTACAAACTAAAGATATAAGTAGAGGCCGAAAGGCTCGGGATATGGATACGCCTGAGTTCTGGGCTGCTGCATTTATCCAGGGCGGCGGCGCCGGCATCTTTGGCGACTTTATATATTCCGGCCTGAAAGGCACTAACCGATTTAACCAGAGCTTGTTAAACACCGCGATTGGCCCAGCCGGCAGGTTGGTTTCGGATATCAGCTCAGTGACTTTAGGCAATATAGGGCAGTTGTTAAAGGGTGAGGACACTAATCTCCCGGCAGAAGTGGTGCAATTTATGCGGGCTTATACCCCTGGGGGTTCACTTTGGTACACACGGCTCGCCTGGGAGCGTGGAGTTATCGACCAACTCACACGACTGACTGATCCAGGGGCGCGGAAACGTTTTTCGCGCATGGTGCGTAAACGTCGAAAAGAATACGGACAGGATTATTGGTGGCGCCCTGGTGAAACGGTGCCGAGAACGTTACCGTTTAATTAGATACAATGCGTATCCAGATAATTAAGGCATATTTATGGCAACACTAACAGTAAGCGACACGAACCCTCGGGTTCAGTACACGGCAACCTCCTCGCAGACGGTGTTTGCCTATGGTTTCCCGATCTTCCTGGCAGCCGACCTCAAGGTGTACCAGGACACGACCCTGCTGACCTTGACCACGGATTACACGGTATCGGGGGCGGCCTCATCTTCAGGCGGCAACGTCACCCTGGGAACCGGGGCGACTACCGGCGATATCATCACAATCTACCGCGACCTGGCGGTGGCCCGCAGCTCCGATTATCAGACCGGGGGGGATCTGCTCGCGGAAACACTGAACGACGATCTGGACAAACTGGTGATGATGGTGCAGCAGTCGGAGTTCGATGTTTCCAATCGCTCGATCCGGTTCGGCCAGTTTGTTACCGGCCTGCCACTGAACGAAATCACGGATAACGCCACAGATCGGGCCAATAAGGTTATCGGGTTCGACTCTACCGGCCAGCCGATTGCGACCACCGAGATCGGCAACTATCAGGGGGATTGGGCAACATCGACGGCCTATGTCACCAGGGACATTATCAAAGACACCAGCAACAACAATATTTATCTTTGCAATGAGTCGCATACTTCCAGCGGTTCGCAGCCGATCAGCGGAAACACCGATAGCGCGAAATGGGACCTCTTGGTCGATGCGTCATCTGCGGCAACCAGTGCCACGAATGCGGCCACCAGCGCCACGGCAGCGGCGACCAGTGCCACCTCGTCAGCCTCAAGCGCGACCTCGTCAGCATCGAGTGCCACCTCGTCAGCGTCAAGCGCCACCACAGCCACGACTCAAGCATCAGCGGCGTCAACTAGCGCGACTGCAGCGGCAACATCTGCAACCAGCGCAGCGGCATCATTCGACTCATTTGATGATGTCTACCTGGGGGAGAAATCGTCGGCACCCACGCTCGATAATGATAGTGATGCGTTACAGGCCGGGGCGCTCTATTTCAATAGCTCGACAAATGCCCTCAATGTCTATTCGGGTTCCAGTTGGTCGGCTATAGCAGCCGATACCGATGTCAAGGTTCTGGTTAGTTCAAACGATACGACAGCAGGCTACCTTAACGGCAAGCTAGTTGCTGGCAGTAACGTTACTTTTACAGAAAACAGTGACGGCAGCGATGAAACGCTGACGATCGCGGCGGCAAGCGGAATATCACTTGCAACTGCTAACACATGGACAGCCGGACAGCGCGGAGAGATTACCGCTCTCACATCAGCCACATCAGTAACTATAGATATGGCTAACTCCAACAACTTTTCATGCACGATGGCGCATAACATTACCTTTGCCAACCCATCAAACCTCACAGCAGGGCAAAGCGGTTCGATCTTTTTAACGCAGGACGGCACAGGTAGCCGCACAGCATCATGGGGTACTGATTGGGACTTTGCAGGAGGTACAGCACCCACCATGACAACCACAGCGTCAGCAGTTGATCGAGTGGATTACGTTGTACTTGATTCTTCAAACATTCACGCAGTTGCTACGTTGAATCTAAGTTAATGGGTGTTGTCGGTTCAAATATTCTCGCGGGTTCTTCCGGCGCGGCAGAAG
>Ga0098034_1000875_pt1 | contig 11680 bp, 10 predicted proteins | sample 2_EtaG_FD_77062 | JGI IMG/M metagenome (GOLD analysis project Ga0098034, IMG submission 77062) | Marine viral communities from the Subarctic Pacific Ocean - 2_ETSP_OMZ_AT15125 metaG | ecosystem: Environmental > Aquatic > Marine > Oceanic | place: Pacific Ocean | collected 2015-01-07
AATTCCAAGGCCCACTCTTCTTGAACCACGACTAATTCTATCAATCTCTGGAAGTGGATACTTATTTGTCTCTACAACTTGATCAAGAAACTTGATACAGACATGGATATCTTCCCTTAGGGAATCCCAATCAATACCAGTTCCATTGAAATATTTGAGGACATTCATACTTCCTAAATTACATGAATCACCATGGATCAAGGGCTGTTCTCCACAATTCAAGTTATTAATATAACTACACTTTTTGCCATTAATAGATAGGCTGGAAAAGAAATTGTGAAACTCATCTACAGTTCCATTATAAACATCCTCTTGTCCAATTAGTTCGATAGAAATAACCTTATGATTAAAATCTGCTGCTTTTCTTTTTAAACCTGTGTAGGATCCTAAATATGATGGTTTTGCTAATCTAATCGGCGCATCTTTCTTCTTACATTCTTTTTCCCATTCTTTTTTTAATGGCTCTCTTCCCAACTTAAATTTTAAATCTATATATACTTTAAGTTGTTTTTCGGCATTTTCTTGTTTCTTCTTTAACCAAGTGTCTCTAGAACTCTTCTGTGCTTTTTTTGATATTTCAGAACTTTTATTTCTACTTGTTAAATAAATTGAATGACATTTTTGTGAACAAATCCCAACTTCTCTTCTGTAAGCATCTATAATAAATTTTTGTGAACAAATTTCACACCTTTTATTTATGAAAACTTTTTTTCCATAAATAAAACAATCATATCCCGATTCTAGCAACTTATTATAAAATCTTTGTGTTCTAGGATCACAATTGACATTGTTAATTCCACACTCATTCTCTGCCCACTTTGATAATCCAAGAACTCCATTAAAACAAGATTTTCTCCAACTACTAAACTGAGAAGGAAGATTATTTTCTTTAGCATATTTAGCCCATTCTCTTTTGGAAAACCTATGCCCCAATGCTTCTGTTAATATAATAGCATGTTGTTTTATTTTTTCATTTGTGACATTAAATGCTCTTCCATTTTTTTCACCAGAAATTGCTAGAGACATATTTTTTGAATACCGTCTCCAATCTTCATCAGACCATTCTACTTTTGCTCTCCGCATAGGATTCTTATCTCCTAGCATTCCTTTTACGTGGAGATTATTATGATCTGCCTTGCTCATTGCTTTTAAGTTTATTGGGCTATTATCTTGACAGTCAAAATTTATATGATGAACAACTTCATCATTCTTAATAGGACCAAAATTCCAACTAGCAATTTGTTTATGCTCAGATGTTCTTTCCAATCCATTATTTATAAATATATAATCTTTTCGAGATAATTTTCCATATTTGCTTTTTACCCTCCCAGCAAAACGCGACAAAACCTTTACACTTTCGCCTTTTCTTAATTCATCGACTCTTTTATATTCCCCACTTCTTAATCTTAATTTGTGATTTCCTGTTGCTTTAACAACACTACCATCATCAAGAGTAACTTTATAAATATTAACATTTTTACCAGTTACTCGTGGGTTTCTCATAGTCCTAATAGCAATCTTACCATCATTGTCGAGACAAAATACTGGGACATCTTTGTCTTCTTCTGCAAGCTCTTTGATTGAAACATTAGTGCGTCCATCAGCAACATATATTAAAGTATCCCCAGTTACACACGGATTGGTAGCCTTATATTCGCCAATGTGAGGTACAGGATTATCTCTATTCATTCTGTCTAGAAATAATAAGCCAGGATCACCAGTCTCATAGGCCCTTTCAGCAGTTAAGCGCAATATGCCTTTTGCCTTAACTTCTTTTTTTATTTCTGGCGCTGCCTTATGATGTAGAACCCAATCTTGATCAGAATTAACAGCATCCATAAAAGAATCTAAAATACCAACAGAAATATTAAAATTTGATAATACTTGGTTCTCTTTATCTTTTGAAGATATAAACTCTTCAATATCTGGATGGTCAACCCTCAAAATACCCATCTGGGCACCGCGTCTTGTTCCGCCTTGTTTAATCGCATGACACATAGAATCATAACTTTTCATAAAAGATATCGGGCCACTTGATACCCCCTGAGTAGTTCTAACTCTAGAATTGGATGGACGTAAGGATGAAAAATCATATCCGACGCCCCCACCTTCTTTAAACACAGTTGCCGCTTTCTTTTGCGTATCAAAAATACTATTAATATCATCTTCTGGATTTATAACAAAACATGCGCTTAAGCACATATCTCTTCCTGCTCCAGTTAGTGTAGGTGTATTAGGAACAAATTTTAATGATGTCATTATTTCATAAAATTTTTCTTCCCATTCGGTATTTCCATTGGCAACATGTTTTGCCACTCTTCTAAAGAGATCATTGGGGGTTTCTATCACATTTCCCTTATCATCTTTCAATAAATATCTTTTATGTAATACTTTATATGCATTATCAGAAATATTAAGATCTGCCATCCTATAGTCCTCCATGCAATTCTTTAATACTTCTTCTCTTGCTTAGCTTTTGAATAGCAACAGAGCTTATTTGCTCAATGCGCTGTCTAGATAAATTATTTATTTGTCCAATTTCTTTAAAAGTCAATGGCCTTTCTCCATCTAATCCAAATTTTAAAATAATCATTTCCTTAGATCGCTTATCAAGTCTATCTATCTCTTTCATAAGAATATCTCTAGTCTCTGATTCTTCTACTGGGTCTGGGTCAAAATAAAATTCGTCGCGCTCTTCCCTTGAATAAGCTTTATAAACATCTCTTGGCTTGAAAAGATATGTTCGCAAAACAGACTTAAACCTAGATTTTAAAAACCAGTCTGCGAACCAAAAAAACTTTGTTCCTCTTTTTTCATCAAACTCATTAATGGCCATAATGAGACCAATTTGCCCCTCTTGTATAAGATCACCATAAAAAGGTTGGGCTTTATAACTCTTAGCTTTTGAATATACCAAATACATTAACAAATCTATTGCGGCAGCAAGAAGCTCTTTCCGATCTTTGCCATGAGATAGTTTTATTAATCTTATCATTGGTAATATTTGTTCATCAGTAACAGGATAATTCACTTTTTTCTCCCTATTCATTCTTTCCCCCATCCTTCCAGTAGGACATTTTTAGTAATTTCAATATCATCTAGGCCATGATAAACTTTCCTTCCCATTGACAAAGCTAATACCATTTGATCAAAAGTCCTACCAGCTCTTTCTCCAACCCAAAAACTTATAACATGATCTGCGTCTTTAAGCATTTTAATTACATGGGCTGATCCATCTATATCTGAATTTGTTATTAAAATAAAATCTGCCAATCCAAGCTGGTATCCAAATTGCTCTTTATCTTGCCAATCTTCACAGAAAAGATTGGGCTGTATTGGTAAATATATTCTCTTTCTACATCTATGAAAATTTAAAGCCATGTTTGGAACGCCATGTTCTCCGGTAGATAATAAAATATCTTCATTTGTTGTTAAACGACCAATTCCTGACTCGACAATTTTCGGTATCATACTTAAATCATAGTGCGATTTTAAAAAATTATCGACAGAACTTCCAAAAATTGCAATTTTACTCATCATCATCCTCCAAAAAATTTAGGTCATCTTCATCTTTAAGTACACTAAATCCTAAAACATCATACCTTAAAGTAGTAGGATCCCCATCATCATCAATTACTGATAACTCAATAGGCGCTGCCCAAAGCTCAAAAATAAATTCTAAAGTCTTCTCAGCATATCTAAAATCCATTGTGCCAATATCAGGATTAAGATGCTTTAAACATAACTTTTCTGAATTAGCCATCGTAATAGCAATTTCAGGAACACCACCAGTACAAATAGGCTTAATAAGCTGTTCCGCAACATCTTCTCTCATCCTTGATCTAATTACCACATCCTTAAATGCTTCCTTTAGCTTCTGATCTGTAGCCCTGCCATAAATAAACAAACCTAAATCATCAACTAATTCAGATGTTAAATAATTTCTCAAAAAAGAAATGTCATTCTCTTCAGATCTCACCTCAAAAATTTTCTCTCTTCCAGTTATCTCTGACTCACCATTCTTATATTTTTCGTCCCATCTTTTCTCAATATCTTTAAAAATCCTAAATCCAAGATAGTATGGATTAATTTGAAAAGGATTGTTGCCAGCCTGAACAACTTTCTCGTGAGTTCTAGCAAAATTCATATGTTCTTCTGGAGTAATATTTTTGTACTGATATAAAATCTCTGCATGCCAAAAACTAGCCCATCCTTCATTCATAATCTTCGTCATTCTCTGAGGATAGAAATAATATGATTCCTCACGAAGCATATCAAGAACATCAGCCTCCCAATCTTCCAAAGGTGCATGATTTACAAAAAACCATAGCAAATCTTTTTCTGGATGAGGTGGAAATAAGTTATTTAAAACCTGCTTCTTCATCCCCTTTACATTTTTACCAATGCCTCTCAGTCGATCATCTTCATTGATAAAATTTGATGTTCGAATTACCTTTTTTTCTTGATATGGTTTTCTATATAATCCCTTAAATGGATCAATGTGATCATTTAAAGCAAAACCGATATCCATGATTCTTTCCACTCTTTCTAATCCATATTTATCAATATAGTTGTCAACCCTAGCAGCGTGATCTGCTGCGTGGTGAACCATGTTTCTGTTTGTACCCTGGAAAAGATAATTGTTCTTGAAAAAATCAGAATTATGAGTAGTTGCTCCATTTGTTAAAACAAATGATGAATCTTTTTTGACTTGTAGGTTACAAACATTCATTTTATCTTGAAAATGCTCAACTCGTTTAATAGGCAAATAAATATAGTCTTCGTCTTGAAATCCAAATTCAAAACTTCTATTTTTATTTTCTATTTCCCATTCAATATTGGTCAAATCTAAAAACTTCTGTTCGTTTACTCCGGAAATTATTACGATATAAGAATCGTTTCGGTCAGGTCTAACTCTTTTTTTAATTCCACATATAATACCGAAATAAAAACAAATATCTCTTATTTGGGAAGCTAGTTTTCTTGATGTTGTGGTCAAACACATCTTTCTTGTATTCTTATCCCCATCTCCGTTAAAAACTCCCCATAAAATACCTTTTAATAATTCGTCGTTAGCTTGCTTTAATAATTCAATAGGAATATTCTTTATGTAACAAGAATTACCAAATTTCTCCGATAACCATTTTGATAAAATAATTTCATTAAAATTTATTTGAGTAGAATGTTGCTCTTCTATAGTATGTTTATAAGCGGATAATTTAAATAAACTATTAACTAACTCTTGGCTCGTGCTATGTAAATTATGTTCATTGCTATTAAAACATAATCCCATCTGGCCCAATTCCCTTGAGTAGCCCTCTGATAAATAAAGGCCAATAAATTTGCCCAATTCTAAACCGATTGGCAATTTATATTCTACATCTACATTTTGGCGATGTAATATTTTTTCACCACTTATACTTATAAAATCTTTTTTATCAGTTCCAAAATACTTTGGTTTTGGATATACTACAAAATCTCCCTCAGAAACCTCTGAAGCCTTCATCCAATCCTTCTTGTAATACATATAAGGTTTTTCTTCACAAGACAACTGTTTTTTATATTGGCAATTACTCTTACAAATTGACTTTCTATAATTTAAAGAGCATTGGCCACTTTTTACAATATAAAATGGATGATAATCTGTAGAGATTATTTCCTCGTATCCTTGTATTTTTATTTTTATAAAGTTCCCTTCGTGTTTTGTTAAAGATTTTGCTAAAACTTTCTTATAATTGCCCGTGTGAGTTAGAACCCTGTCATTTTCAACATCAATCTTAGCAATTTCCTTTGGTCCATTATTTGTTTCAACTAATGTTGTTGGCTCTAAACAATGACCGCAGCAATGCGCTGTGACCAACATATTCGCTTCCTCTGTGTTCGTTTCTAGCATAAAAGCATGAGAAGGATTATTGTTAAAAATAACCTCATAAATTTTAGAGAATCCCATCTCGCCATAAAGTTTGTGATGATCATATGACCTTCCATAACTCCAATGTCTGGCCCTTACAGGGAGCCCATAAGAACACACATTGCTCATGGTGTCAAAATCAACAGTATGGTAAATTACTGGGTAAAAATCAAGCCCCATTTGTTCTGCTAGCTCTATAATTTCTTGGTATCTTTTATCCATTTTTATCCTCTGAACGTAAAAGTTCTTTTAAAGCATCAAACAAATCTTCTTTTTTGGAAATTGATGCGATAGTAAATCTCTCATGTGTAGAAAGTATTGGATCTTTTGACAGAACCTCATGTAGCTTTGTCCAACTACCACTGCCACCACCCCAGAAAAATTCGTCAATTAATATTTCGCCATAACCAACAGATTGACAAAGATCTAATAATTCTGTAATCAGATTGGTACATCTTTTATTATCTTCGCCCCAATTATCACCATCAGAAAATCCAAAAACATAATTGTTCCATATTTTGGGATCATATTTGTTTTTTATAATATCTAATGCCAGTTGATAGGCAGAACTACACATTGTTCCACCACTTTCAGATGATGTAAAGAACTCTTCTTCTGAAACTTGTTTTGCTGATGTATGATGAGTAATAAATACTAACTCTACATTCTTATATTTCTTACGTAAAAAATTAACCATCCAAAAGAAAAAGGCTTTGACAATATATTTTCTCTCATAGGTCATAGAGCCTGAAACATCCATGATCATTACTACCAAAGCATTAGAGTGATACTCTTTTACATTCTCTATTACGCGATATCTTAAATCTTCTTCTCTAAAACCACCAATCTTCATTTTGCCTTTTTTAGCATTGCGCTTCATATTCTCAAGAACTGTTCTGCGCCTATCAATATTTGGAGGGAGCCCTCTTTCAGCAATATCTTGGAAAACAATATCTTCTGTCTCTATTTCTACCTGTTCTTCTTTTTTCTCCAACCATGGGAGATCGAGATCTTCAAGCATCATGTCAATTATTTCATCACGATCAATCTCTTCTTCGTAAATATCCTCGCCTTCCTGATCTCCCGCCTTACCTTGGCCCTTACCTTCGCCGTCCTGTATTTCGCCTATCTTCTTTCCAGGATCCCCCTCCCCTTGCCCAATGCCTTCAATCTTCTTATTCTTACCAAATTTGAATCTCCACATGTCGAGATATCTCATTGGTATTCTCATTTTTTTCTTGCCATCAGAAGTAATAATTGAATCCTCAGAAATAAGCTCTCTGAGGTTTTTCTTTATTGCCTCACGAACTCTCTCCTTGTGCCTTGCAGAGTCCCTTTTTCCGGGCTTCCTAAGTTTCCAAATATCCCTTAAGTCATTGCTCATATTATCTCCTATAATTTATGGTTTTCTCTATATCGAATACTTTCTCTTGGTCATTTACAGTAAGCTCGCCACGAGCTACTAATTCATGAAACAATCGAGCAACAGTCATCTTTACATTACTTATTGTTTGTGTATCAAGCTGCATTCCAATTAAATGCTGAGTCGTATTAGACAATTCAGATGTTAGCTGGTCTGATATTTGATAATCATCACCATTTCTAATCAAAGAAATATTTACATTATTATACTCAGCACTAATATTTATTTTTGGAATATCATTTGTACGTAAATACATTAACTAGCCTTACCACTTCTCTTCATGATAGTATCTACATAGCGTAAAAGAGAATTGGCGCTACCCACAGTATATCCATATTTTTCAACTAAAGTATCTAGAACTTCATTCTTTCTCCTTAGCTCGTCAGGGTCAGGATTTCTTGTAGAAACAGTAAGTTTAATAGTATCCTTTCTCTCATCAAATAACTGTTGTTCTAGTCCTTCCTTAAGTCTTGGATGAGAAGCGTAGTCATATTTACCATCTTTCTGTGCCTTGAGCATCTTTCTTACAACTTCATCGCGAAAAGTCTTTTTACCTGTCTCAGTAACATCTATCTTTTCTTCAATATTCCTCATAAGCCTCTCATCTGGCTCGTCATAATCGCCAAATTCATTCTTAACCTTGCCATCTTCTAAAAAGGCATCGGCGTTTTCTAAATAATTTTTGAGCAAAGTTTGAATTTCACTCTCAAAATTAACAAAGAATGCTTTCTGTACTTCATTTAGAGCAACCTTATCATACTCGGCTACACACTCTGAAATAAGCTGCTCGAAATGATCAATATCATCGCTAGATAATTTTGCGTTAGTTTCAAATCCCTCGGCAATACTTCTAATGGCGTCAATTGGATTAATATAATCCTTATCATCTTTAGTAAAACATGCGGAAAGTCTATTAACAATATATCTTGGGCTAACACCAACCATGCCATCTCTTTCATGCTCTTCAGTTAAAGTCTTAGCTTCTTCATTAGAAATTCCATCAAGCTTTTTATTATTAAATAAGTGCATCTTCTGTACAAGAGTAAGCCTCTTATCCTTTGGTTCATTTAATCTTGAAAGAATAGCAAACATAGCGGCCATCTTAAAAGTATGAGGAGCAATGTGTACATTTTTAAACTCCGGGACACTTGCTACTAATTTTTCATAAATCTTAATTTCTTCATTAACTGATAAATTATATGGTGATTTAATGACCCACAACCTATCATGAAGAGCTTCTTCTGATTCTTGTCCCAAGAACTTTAGATATTCACTTTCATTTGTGTGACTAAAAGGAACCAAGTCAGCGTGAATTAATGGGAAACGTTCAGCCTTAATTCTTTTTTCTTGAGCAAGAGTAAGTAAAATATAACGAAACTTAGGATCTACCTTAAGTAGCTCAATAAATTCCACAAAACCTCTATTTCCAACATTTAATTCACCATCAAAAATATAAGCCATGGGGTGAGATTCTACGCCATACTCTTCTAACTTAGCAAAGTTTACAGAGCCTACTAATTCAGATTGGTTCTGGCTTTTGGGATCTGCTGGCTGGAAAGTACCAATTCCAGATCTCGACATCTCAGAAAAGAAAAATCTCTTAACAGGAATCTTCCAAATATCTCCCTTATATTCTTCCTTGAGAATATGAGCACAGCGTGGACATAAGTCTCCTTGAATAATAAGTCCGAACTCTTCTTGTACCTGTTTGCGGATACCCTTTGGTAAAGCATTTAATGGATTCTCCTGCATTGGACAACCATCAATTGCGTACATTCTACCGTCAGTAGTTTTACTATATTCCTCCAAGCCTTCCTTAATTAAGGCCGCTGTTTGGGACTTGCCAGAGCTAGTAGGACCAAACATCAATACGATTCTACGGGCTACCTCGGAACCAGCAGCGGCAGATTTGAAATATTGCATTACCTTACCGTGGACTTTTTCAATACCAAATAGATCATTGGAAAAAAAGTTATATATTGGTGTTTCCTTTTTTTCATCTTCCTCTCTATATGTTACTCCCTTAGATAAAACCATGTCACGAACATATTCGTGAGCAGATCTATTTAATTTGGGATCCTCTACCGTCATTTTAAGATACTTAGACAGGGAACCAGTCCAAGGCTCAGAATCCAATTGTCCTTCATATTCATTGATTAGGTCAACAATGTTACTTTTAGCCATTAATTTTCTCCTTATTTAGTCCTTATTTAGTCCTTATTTAGTCCTTTTAATTTGGTCGAGGGCTTTCTCCCCTCTAATTCTGTTTGTAACTATCTCGTTTGCTTTCTCTTCTCCTAGAACTTTTTCCATTTTCGATTCATTGCCATTGAACATATCTTCCGTATCCTTTTTAATACTAGGCAGAGTTTTTTCAAATAATTGCTCCCTAGCGCTCATTTCTATTGTGAAGGATCCCGAAGACATAATTTTCTCAACATCTTTGTGACCACAGCATTCGCATTCTTCTGGCCCTTCATCATCCGTCCTTATAACTATATAGTCAAATATTTTTTCACACCCTAAACATCTATACTCAAAAATTGGCATCTTTTACCTCCGAAAAATTTTTTTTCTCATAAAAACAAAGCTTTTTAAAAACCGATTATCGACAAAAAGTTCAAAGCGTCCCTTTGTCGATAAAAGCTTTGCGTAGAAACTTAAACCATGCTTTTGACAAATTTCAATCTTATCAGTAGACAAACTTTCTTCAGTAACAAAAACTGTATAATCCACACATGAAATTCCCAACAACTTCTTCTGAGGCATGTCTAGCAACCATGATTTTTCATATGAAAGTTTAGTGAAAAGACCGCTTTCAATCCAGTCTAGAGCACTTGAATAGTAAATGGTTGTTTTATATTTTTTCTTATTTACTACTGGCATCCAAACACCTCTTTTCTTCCTTTTATCAACTTTAATTTTTTATATATACCTAGGCCAAATACTTGCTCTATTTCATCTCTCTGGTCTATAAATTTGGTAAATGGTAATACCATCACTTTTCCCGTTGATAAATCTTTCCAACCTAGCATGAATTTTTTAGAATCATCTGTCAAACGCATCTTATGACCTTTTCTTTTTCTCTTAATACCCTCAGAGACCCAATAGACTGCCCTATTAGCAATTTCTTTTATGGAATTTACTACTGGTGCCATCCTGACTCCTACTCAAAAATGCTCTTCCTGCCACTATCTGTTTTAACCTTATTTCGCATTTCTCTACCAAACTTTGCCTCTATCTCTGCCAAACTAAATAGATTAATGAGGCGGCTTTCTTCAATACTTTATCTCTAAGTGACTTGGAATCAGACACTTCTTTAGATCTTTCTTTTGCCACTCAAGTCCCAAATTCATATCGTTGTCATCTATATATATTTCTCCACGACCTTTCCTAAAATTATACCAATGGTCAAATTCAGGAGAGTTTTTAGTAATTTCGTCAAACATTTTTGGTCCCCATATTTTATTAAGAGGATTATAGGCATCGCCCTTATTATTAATAACAAAGATACCAAAACCAGAGAGACAAAGATTTATATGAGTATCAAAATCCCTTCTCATGTAAACATGTCTCAATTTTAAATAATACCTTTGAAAATGGTTTGGTGTTTTAAAAATCGGCATTCCAAAATACCAATCCAAAAAATCCATGGAAAAACGAACTTCATCTTTTTCTTCTGGGATTATCTCAACATTAATTTTTGTCATCATACACCCTTAAATTCTTTATCTACGTCAGAATCATCTCCATCATAATCTTCCGGCGTCCAATCAGGATCAGCATCAATGAGCCTCATCATATGAAGCATCTTCTGTAAAGTAAATACACCCTTTTCGCCATCTCGCATTTTAGCAATTCTAACAACCATGTCAGTCCTTAGTTCTTCTTCTTCTCTTGCTTCAATATTAAGAATAATATTAGCATTCTGTGGTATCATTGCTGATCTTCCAACCCTATCAATTCCTGCCGCAGCACCTGGTTTTGCTCTATTTAACTGAACTGGAGAAATTGCTGGAAAATGATACTCTCTACATAGCTCATGTAACCCTTCTGCCAATTTACCCAGATTTAACCAGTCAGAATTTTCTACATAATCTAAAGATAGTAAACTAATATAATCAACAATAACTATTTTCCTAGAGGTTTCATAATCCGTAACCTCTCTACATTTTTCAAGATACTTTAATTCAATATCTCTAAGAGTTGCTCCACGAGGAACATCCTTTATATCAAAGTCATAAGGATATCTTTCTACAAAATCTACTGCTGCGAATAATTTACCCTGGTCTTCGCTATTGAGAGTTCCGTCCCTAATACCATATAGTCCTACTCCAGCTAAACTA
>Ga0098034_1000878_pt1 | contig 11664 bp, 14 predicted proteins | sample 2_EtaG_FD_77062 | JGI IMG/M metagenome (GOLD analysis project Ga0098034, IMG submission 77062) | Marine viral communities from the Subarctic Pacific Ocean - 2_ETSP_OMZ_AT15125 metaG | ecosystem: Environmental > Aquatic > Marine > Oceanic | place: Pacific Ocean | collected 2015-01-07
CATTCACCTCCTCTAAGGTTAATGCTTTAGCCATCAGAGAGTCCTTACAGTAGTATTCACTCTCACATACACATCAGTTTCAAAAGCGTTCATCACAAACTGAACACCCTCATCAAATAGTTCTACTATAGCATTACGGAGTTTGGTGATCTCTACCATCACCCAATTCCATATCTTCTTTACTCTTGCAATAAACCAATCCCACATCTTCTGTAACACAGCTTTCAGTTTGGCTTCACTGATTGTACCTTCAGTAAGTAATTCATGTTGGTGTGCAACTGCATCAAAGTAGGCTTCTTTTAACTCATCAGTCTTTTTAAATGCAGTACTGACCGTCAGGCGTACCGTCTGATAAAACGAATAGCCTAATTTTTGTTTTACACCATCTACTTTTCTACTGTATGAACCACTTTTCATATTAGCAGTCATCTTCATTTCTTTGGCCACTTTAGATGTGTAGGGACCTGTAGGTTTGATCTTGTGATACTGTAACACATTCATAGGATAGCCCCAGGCTAACATCACATTGGCTCTACCAACATCGTCACCTGGATCATCAAAAGTTTTACCACCAAACTTCTCCCAGCCAGTCATAGACTCCCATGCAAATCCTAAACCAACTGCCTTATCATTAAACGCTCGTTGAAAACCAGCTTCTATAGTGCTCTTTAACTTCTCTTGGTCATCAAGTATCTTTCGTGCAGCAGCATTGCCTTCTTCCATCGTGGCAATCTTCTTCTGTTGCAGTAATGATTTATCACCAGACTCTAATTCTTTAGGGTCTGCCTTTCTTAATGCATCTGAAGTATACTGTGCTCCAACTGTTCTCGTTGAAGTTACAAAACTATCTACATAGCCAATCAATTCTTTCTTTAGACTACCTTGAACCCCCGACTGTTTCAGTGCAGCAAGAACTGTAGCCCGTGACTCTTTCTGTTCACCAGACATCAGTAATGCCTTCGGGCCTTTCACTGATACTTGGTCTTTACCAATAACTATATCAGCTTTAGATGTGTCTTTGCCCTTACCTGTTTCTTCTTTCCAAAACGTAGACACACCAGGATAGGACTGACCTGCAGGTCCAGCCTTACCACTAGATTTTATTTTTTGTTTACAGAGTTGGGCGAAATGCCAGAAGGATTGTTTGAGATCCTTACTTGCTTGAGGATCTCTATTTTTATTGGGGCGTATATATGGATAAACAGCTGTCCATTGTTTATCTACAGACGTAAGAAACTTCTTAGTGTTAGCCTGTTGTAAAATTTTCTTTTTAAATTGATCTTCACTTAGATTCCTTAGATTCCAACAGTCAACAATCACCCCTTCAAAATAAGTAGATGCCGTTGTATCTTCGGTGAGTAAAGTATAAAACTCTTTTAAAGATTCCATGCTATATTTATCTTTATTCTACCTTGAAGTCTTTAAATCTATCCTCCAACACCGTAACTTCTGGCTGACCAGTATCTACTAAATCTTCTTGTGCTTTCTGTGATACATCATAAAGTTTCATCTTAGCTCTGTCTACACCTATCACAAATCTCTTGTTTAATGTAGGATCATTATATCTATTCTTTAATTGTTTTACTAACATCTGATTTAACCCCTCTAATTCTTCAGTTGATATCAATGCAAACATCAAATCTGCGGTCGCTGGTAACCCAAACGATTCGGATGTATCTTCAAGTCCTATATCTGTTGATGTGAACCCCTGCCGTGTGGTCTGTGTTGCAGATACAATTGGAATATTCAGCTCTACAGCCAAGCCTCTCATCTCTTCCGCAATACCCTTGATATAAGTATACGAATTTACATTACTACCATATTTAAATCTTACTGATGCACAAATGTTTATATAATCTATAAAGATAATGTCTGGTTGAAATGCCTTTTTCAATCGCAACTCATTATACAATGCACGAAAATGACCACAATGAGCAGACGCTGTAGGATATTCTTTAATGATAAATTGACCCTCAGTTTTCTTTCGGATCTTATCTACCCTACTCTCAAACATTCTCTTGGGTAAATCATGTACATCATCCAATGTCAAGTTCATCAAGTTCGCATCAATACGTTCTGCAATCTTTTTTTCTGCCATCTCTAAGGTGATATAGAGTACATTCTTTCCCTGTAACAATGTTGCAGCAGCCACATGACACATGAATAATGATTTACCTACCCCTGTACCAGCAAGACAAACATTTAATGTCTTGTTTGGCAACCCACCCTTTGTAATTCTATTAAAGAAATCTAAATCAAACGGTATCTTTTCTTCTGTCTCATGGTAAAAATCATATCTCTCCTCATACTGTTCCATATAATCATGGCCTATATGAGTATCAAAAGATACAGACAATGCATCTGTTAAAATTGCTGGGATGGCTTCTGGTGTTTGATCTTTAGATTTGCCATCTATAATATGAATCCCATCCAAGATGGCATTATAGATCGCCTTATCTTTACACCACTTCTCAGTTTCATCTACGAGCCAATCAAACTGTTCGTCTGAAACTGCTTCACCTAAACTATTTACAAGCTCTTGAGTCTGTTTATATTGTTCTTCATTTAATGTAGCCTTCTGTAAATCTAATTTAATAACTTCAGCATTATCTGGATTAGACTTATAACTATCTACATATGCCTCAATAGTTTGAAACACCACTTTTTGAGTGATGTCTTGGAAATATTCGGCTTTAATATATGGAATTACTTTACGAGTATATTCTGAATTATATATCAGATTCGTCAGTATCGTCGCTTCTAAATTTAACTGTGTCATTTTTTAAACTTTCATCAATAATATTCATTAATATATCACCTACAGTTGCTTCAAATTCGCCTGTAGATAAATCTTCATCTGTTGGATTATACATCAATTCACAGTCAAATGTCAAGGGAATTTCTTCAGCCTTGCTTGGATCAACCATCTCACCTTCATCAGTATACATAGGAAACTTTACATTATGATAGGCCCATACTATACCGGAAAACTTACCTTCACCTATTCTATAGGCTTGCTGATCTGTTTCCTTATTTGTAACGTAATAATAACTTGGAACTTTTCTACTCATAATGACAGTAAGAATTAATAAGATATTTCATTCCGGATATAGGCTTTCTGCCCGCATGAACCCAAGGCCACATAGGAGGAAACATTAACAACCGTCCTCTCTTTGGTTTTATTTGATATGGTATATAAGTACCTGGCTTATAAGTGTTAATAAATTCTGTCTCACCTCCTTCTTCTACATCATTAAGATATATAAAAAAGGATAAGAATCTTCGAGCAGAGCTATGATCTATTACATCTACATGAGGATCAAACCTATCATAATCATTAGCCAAATATCGTTTTATTCTAATTGCTTCATACCCATAAGTTTCTGGCCATATCTTAGGACCTATTTTACAATCTAACTTATAGTGCATAATATAATCTTGAAACAGCTCTAACATACCATTTTGTACTGACTCCCATTCTTCATGTTCTACTAATATCAACTGTTCAAATGAAATGCGTTCATCTCCATCTTCTTGATGTACTGTTTGATAATGCTCATGGGAGTCCTCAAACTTTTCTATGAGTAGATTACACGACACCTCATCTATGACATCATCATAGACTTTAATTAGATTATCAGCCATACTTGAATTATTCATTCAAGGTAATGTAAATACGAATGGGCAAAGTATTTAGGACCAGATATTGGTTTTCTGCCAGCGTGTAACCAACACCACATAGGTGGAAATATTACCATCGTTCCTGCTTTAGGTTTAACCGACAACGGCATATATGTTCCCGGTTTCATTATCTGTGGAAACTCTGTCTCTCCACCTTCCTCAACATCGTTTAGATACATAAGAAAATTGAGAAACCTCTTCTGGCATCCTGCAGTAGAGTCCACGTGCTCATCAAATCTATCATAATCATTAGCCAAATATCGTTTTATTCTAATGGCCTCGTATCCAAATCTCTCGGGCCACATCATCTCAAGTATATTACATTCTTCTTTGTAGATGTTTACATAATACAACATAGCTTCTATCAGTTGTTCTCGTATACCTTTCCACTCATCGTGGTTAAAGATATTGATTTGATTAAAAGAAATAGCCATGTTTTTATTTTTTACTAAAACAACTTCATGTTGATCCTCATATGTTTCAAATTTACCTATAAGAAGATTACAAGAATCTTTATCTACTACATCGTCGTAAACACGAATATAATTATCCATAGCAAAACTTTTCTTTAGCAAATGTATCTATTTTTTGCATAACTTCATCAGTATAATATTTCTCCGGATCATTATTTATCGTCTTGCCAAATGTCTTTGTGCCATCAGGTAACTCTATTCTTGTTGACACTGCCTGAAAAATACCAGCTTCTAGTGCTAAATCTAAAAGACCATAATACTTGTCTAAACCCTTTGTGTAAGACAACCTAACGTCTACCACTTGATTCTCTTTTGTTAGACGGGACTTGTATGTCTTACAATGGATGATGTTACCTATCACCTCTGTTCCATCCTTATCTTTCTTCTTTGATAGATAAATGATTTGTGATGCAGCATACTTGAGTCCTGAACCCCCACCCATTTCTTTCTGTGGGAACATCGAACCCACCACATCATAGGTATGATTAGTCAGTATCAATGGTACACCCAGTTTACCCAACTTCAAAGTCAAAACTCTAAAAGTAGCCTTGACTATCTGAGCTCTCGTCATGTCTCTAGTTTCTTTACCAGCTTCTGTATCTTCTATCTCTTTCGTTGTAGATAACATACCTAAACTATCAAGACATAAAAGTAAGGGTTTCTGTTCTTCATCATCTTCATATGCACCAAGCACTGCTAAAGATTGATGCCGAAACTCTTGCACTGTAGTCACAGGTAGTATCACCATACGAGAAGAATCTATACCTCGTTCTTCAATCATATCTTTAGTGATAGCCGATTCACTCTCAAAGAAAACCACACTACCCCCTGGATTATCTTCCAGAAAAGTTTTACATACACCTAAGACAAAGAACGTCTTTCCTGTGGCTGACTCCCCTGCGATTGCAGTAATCTTATTCTGAGGTAGCCCACCATAAAGGCTACCGGAACAAAGAGCATTAAAAATAAAGCTCCCAGTATCGACATAGCCAGACACATCAGCAGTAGCAAGACCGTCACTAACAATTGTACCATATTCATTTCCTGTTTCTTTAATTACATTCTTCAAGAAGTTTGACATCTTCTGTTTCTCCTTCACTCCAGCTCATAGTATACCATTCAATCCCTCTCTCCTTAAGCATCTCTTTTACTAGATCCTTTTGGGAGAGAGGAATATTCATTGTTTTATACTTCTTATTTTCATATACAGCTAACAACAATCAATTTTTACCTTTCTCTGTAAAGTGTCTTTTGTATATGCCCTGTTCGACCATACGCTCTTCATACAATTCAATCTTTCGGACTATACGCCGATCAATCCAATGTGCTAAAAGAACTACTCCCACAAGGCCTATACCAATTGCACTTAACAATATCGTTTCTCCACTCATGCTCCGTACCTCTTTAGATTGGCTTCAAACTCATGCAGACGACGCCAAATTGAACGCAGTTCTGTAATCGTTGTCCAGTTGTGTAAGAATAATGCAAAGCCTCCATGCACTCTACTAAATGCATTACTGACCTGCACCATAACACCAAGAGTAATCATGCCTGTAAACAAACCAGGTCCCATTACAATGTAAGGCGCAATAATCATAAACTGGTCGTAGAGGGATACCCATCCATCAAAGTATCCGTAGTGTAAATACAATCTATGATAATTATACCTAATGCCTGTAAACAGTTCGCCTAATGTTTCTGGCTTTGCAAAGTTGATCTTGTCATCTTCACCAAGCACCAAGTCCTTTCTAAAGGCAGCTTCTACTCTCTGATTATTATATTCTAAATGCGGTAGTTTCCAACCCACAAACCAACTGATACCCATACCACCAACAGATACTAATAGAGTAGCCCATACTAATGAACCTTCTATATCTCTAATGATTGGTAAGTCTACCTTGTCACTGAAACCCCATAAGATTGGAATGAACGCAATCAATGTCATCACTGCTCGTACCACTTGCAGTCCTAATGACTCGATGATTCTTGCCCATCTATTACAATCTTCTTGTATACGTTGTGAGGCTCCTTCTATCTCACCATCGACAGCACGCCATCTTGGAATATAACTGAACGTGATAGCTTGGCGCCAACGCAGTCCGTATATTCTTGCAAACCAACCTGTAAAGATGGCTAGTGCCACATACGGAAATGCAATCTCAGCAAAAGATACTTTAGCAACTTCACTATCAAAGCCACTCATTGTATACTTCAACGAAATAAGCTGACTAAAGAATAGTGCAATGCCCTCGTCAGACTTATCTACATAATCTCCAGCGTTCTGTAACAGATCGTAAAACACTCCATACCACGCATTGATGGCTACTGTCATCTGCACCTGTAACCACAATGATCCTATTAGTAGAATAAGTCCACCCCAAGCCCACAGGGCCCAATCTCTATTCCACCAAAATGATTTTAACATTAAAACAATCCCTCCAATGTCGCTCGTCTGGTGTGTCGAAATAAATCAAACGTCTTATATTTTCCAAAGCACCATACATTTTCAATGTAGAGCTTATTCATAAATTCAACTAACTCTTCCTTAGTTTCAAATTTATTCTTCCCTTGAGGCCGTTGCATGATTCGCATACCAATTTGCCCAAGAAAATCTGGTTGTAGGTGATCTACTAATTCATCACATGAATAGTATCTCACATTTTTAATTTTAGGATCCATAATGTTAGTCATTAGAAATCCTTTCTCACTTAAAGCATTAAAACTATTTAGAGCCACTGGGAGATAGAACTCATCTCGCCACCTTTCATATTCACTAAACTTACTCCATGACTGATCTTCTTCAAAGTCACCTCCCTCATTATATCTTTCAGTCGCAAAGTATGGTGGCGATGTAAATGCACAATCTACATTCTCAATCGTCTCCCATGGCAAATCTTCAGCACCACATCTGTATATTTGTGTAGTCTTTCCTGGTGACATCTTACTATACTCTCTAATCATTTCAGAGTATACTTTAAATGTATTAGGGTTTGGATCACAACCAATATAATGAGTGGCATTTGATGCAAAGAAACCAGCTAGTCTATCACCCCAACCCATAGATGTATCAAGTACAGTCTTGGCATCTGTCATATTATAAATGACCTTTGCTACAATTGGTTTAAACTGTGTGGCAATATAAGTGCCCAATCGTAAAACTTCCATTACACTCTTGGGACTTAAATCTTGGGTGGTGTTTACACCTCTCCATAAACCACCAATAGATGACCATATCTGTTTAGGTGTGCCCTGCTCCCATACTTGAGCCGGTGATATGAAACCATACGACCCACATCTTAAACGTAGATGATTCATAAAGTAATCACTACAAGCATTAAACGTAGATGGTGTATCTATGAGGCCTTGTCCACACGTTTCAAACTCATACTTGTAGTCATCATACTTTTCAATAACTTCATTCGTTATCTGATCTCTTGGTGTAATAAACTTTGTATAGTCTGCCCTCTGTAGTTTCTGAAAGTTATCTACCATGTCCGCATACGACAACTCCCGAAACGGAAATGCAGGCCTCTTTTCTGAGACATACTGTGCTATGGTAAGCCTAAACTCCTCCTTACCATACTTCTCTGTGCAATGACGAAACTCACCTTTGTTTAAGTAGAAGTCATGCTCATGCAAATAATCATATAATTCTTTATTCATCCGAATAAATGCTCCAATGTTGTAGCTGTTCCATAGCTACGATCTACGTTCCACCCAATCTGTTGTAATATAAACGTCAAGGGTTCCACAAAACTCTTATCAAACATTATATCATAGTTTATCTGATTATGCAAGTCAAATTCTTTAGGAAGCCTAGTCATAAATGAAATGACATTAGTTCGATATGCGTTTGGTGTTGTTACTTCAAGGAATTTTATCTTATCACCTTCTTGTATAAGGGGATACTTATTTACTAATTTATCTCGTTTCAATAGATAATTATATACCAAGGCCCCCTTAACGTGCATCGGTGTTCCGTCGGACCAGATGTTAGATTCACTTTTATACTTCTGTAAATTATTACATGACCTAGGATATGCTATATCTTCTGGATTTAAATTCATAAAAGTTTTACGGAATGATTGTATAAATGTGTTCAGTGTTTCTTCATCTTCATTGATAATTATTTTCAATGCAGTTTTAATCATCTCTCTGCATGGGGCTGGCGTTGAGGACTTTACTGCCTCTATACCCATCACCTTTAACTGTGGTTCTTTATACCGTACCCCCTCACTGTCATGCACATTAAGAATGTATCTTTTCTTGGCTGTCCATATACCTTTATCGGCGATAACTTCTCTCGCCATAAACATCTTCTGATCGTATGCTCTCACATACTCTGCAAGTTCTTTATAACATTCTTCAATAAAAGGTTCCAGCTTTTCTCTGCCCACCTTATCTAAAAAGTCTACAGGGTTCTTCGGCTTAATCTTTTCAATCAGTTCATCAAACACTACATAAATGGAATCGGTATCTGAAGCCAATACAAAATCTTTATCTTGTGTACCTAAAATTTTATTCAGATAACCATTAACTGCATTTTCAATCCATCGAATCGACAACTGACCTGCTGTTGTAATGGCTGTCGCCATTCTCTCATCATAATATCTGAAATACTGATTACCTATTGCCCCATAAGCACTATTCAAAGCAATCTTTCTAGACATCTGAATATTATCATACTTAGATATGTCATTCAAATATCTTTCTTCCCTACTATTTTCATATTGTTGCCTAGCTTCTAATGCCCACTTCTTAAACTTAACACGATCATTATACATATTCTCCATCATGTCTGGCAGAAACCCTTGAAAATCTTTTCTAAATCGTGCCCCATTTGGTGTGACTGCATGGCCATCATCAACAATCTCTAATTCTTTATTCAGTAATCTATCAACAGACACCAGCGGATTAGCTTCTTTCGCCAATGTTTCTGGTGAAATATTATACTGCATAATCAAATGCGGATACAAACTGTTTAAATCAAATGACATCACCCAATTGTGTAACCCTGTCTGTGGGTCTTTTACATATGCACCCACATACTTATCATCTTTTCTATGTGCTCTCTTTCGTGGTACAGCTACCTTTTTATCTTTCAAGAAATTGTAAATAAAAATATCCCACATACGAATTGGAGAATAAACATCAACAAAATTAACCTTCATCTCATATGCCAATGTAATACATAACTCAATCAATTTCATCTTATCTTCAAGGCGGTCTACCAACTCAACGTCTTGAACATTATAATCTACAAACGATTGATAATCATTCGTATACCAATCTCTAAATGTTTCATGTGGATTCTCATGTTTCTTTTCACCTAACTCTACCTCAGCTATGAAATCTAACCTATATGATTCTCTATTCACATAGGTAAACTTTCTATACAGATCAAGATAATCTAAAATAGATACCCCTAAAATATTATACTTCTGATGTGTCTTACCATACGTTGTAACCGTATCAGCCTTTACAATACCCCATGGAGAAAACTTTTGTATTTCATCTTCACCAAATAGCCGACTGATTCTATTACAGAGATAGGGTATATCAAAGAACTGGATGTTCCAACCAGTTATAATATCTGGCTGAGTTTTAACCCAAAAATGTAAAAACTTTTTAATTAAATCTAATTCATCTTCACATTGTATATAACGTACAGCATCATTAGTATATTCACCAATGCCCCACACAATGATAGCTTTATTAGAATGATTCTTTACTGTGATACATAACAACGGTTCTTCAGCCTTACTTACTTCTGGAAAACCATTCTCACATTCCACTTCTATATCTAAAGTGATCGTGAGCATTTTATCCATCTCCCAGTTTACATAATCTGGATATTCTTCACCAATATAAACATATTGATAATTGTCTAGACCATAAACAGCATCAGGAGTGTCCTGATGCATCTGCACAAAATTCCTAGCGTCCTTTATGGATTTAAATTTAATAGAATCTAATGGCTGACCGTCTAAAGTCTTCCATACAGATCCTATTGGTGAGGGTACATATAATGTGGGTTGCCATTTTACTCTACGACTTACCCGCTTGCCCTTGACTACTTCACGAACTAAAAGTTGATTACCATGTTGGATTACATTGATATAAAAATCATTCATATAATAATTATATCACAAATCATTCGTTAAGTAAAGTTTTTGGACTCACTTTAGGCACTACAATGCCTGACCCGAACATTTGATTATAATTATTTACGATGTCTTGAGCTGGTTCAGATGTTATTAGAATCCAATCAGTGGGGATTTCAAATTCTTTATCATCACTAAAAGGTAACCAAGGAGCCAAGGCCATTTGCATCTGTTGCCCTTGTCCACCCATCGGCACCAGCATCGCTGGTACATTTACCGTTGTATATTCTATATTTTCTTTTTTAACATCGGTTACAATATCTTCACCCGACTTCAATCTCAATAATTTTACTGCCATAATATATTAATCCTCACGTTTTTTGCCAATATTATACTTTGTCTCCAACAACCATTCATCTTTTTCTCTATAAGATAAAACTTTTATTTGTGATAACGGAGCCTTCTGCCCATTGTTACCTATAATCTTTATCAAGTCCCAATCTGCTAACAATCCTGCAATAGTATTTCGTCGTTCTAAATCATTAATTGATATGTTTGTCGGCTTACCATCTAGCGCAAACAACTCTTTAAAATGTACGATAAAATAACGACCTTGTTTGTGTAGTATATGACACGATTGGTATAACTTTCTCTCCTTGCGAGAGGCAACCCCTATGCGGGATAGTGTTTCACGAACTTTTAAAAAATCATCAGCCTCATTTAACGTCACCTCGAGCATTAACTCTGGAGTCCACTCCAACTCTTCCATGTTTACCACCTCGATTTATTATTCTTTTTATATGTTCAATTTGTTCATCATCTAGTATGTCAAGTGCTTGTTTGGCTTTCTCATTATTATAACCATAATATTCTTTAACATACTCAAGATTTTTAATCTTACTAGACCTAAGCCACTTACTAAACCTTTTCTTAGGTCGTATACTATTTAGAAAAAATTGAAACTGTAGACGCTTATCGAGGTAATGCATCCTATTCATTTCATTTACATACAAAATACAGTCAGGAAAAGCTGACAATGCTTTGTTTACTATATAAGCTGGGTACTTCTTCTCCCAAAACTCATCTTCACTCGCCATCAAATCTTCTTTCTTATGATTGATGGCGTTCAAATAATCTTTTAATTCATACATAATGTTCTCTACTTCTCCACTTTCCTTCATAGATAGTTTCTGGATTAACCTTACCAACTAACCAATTATGCCTCCAAGGTGCCCATCCCTGCCTTAAATGTTTTATAAAAGCGTCTGGGTGTGTCCATACAACTACACCTGACTGTTGTAAACGGAAAGACCAATGATGATCTGAAGAGCGACCATTAGGCCAAGTCATTAAGGGAAACTTTAAAAACATTTCTCGTTTAGCTATAGACATAGCGAAATTAGCAA
>Ga0098034_1000887_pt1 | contig 11590 bp, 10 predicted proteins | sample 2_EtaG_FD_77062 | JGI IMG/M metagenome (GOLD analysis project Ga0098034, IMG submission 77062) | Marine viral communities from the Subarctic Pacific Ocean - 2_ETSP_OMZ_AT15125 metaG | ecosystem: Environmental > Aquatic > Marine > Oceanic | place: Pacific Ocean | collected 2015-01-07
ATACCCAGAAGTAAGGTCGGTACAGTTATAATAAGGCGACCCGAGTCACGTGGTGGTGATATTATAATAAGGTGATTGAAAAGAAAAAAGCCCCGCTTACGCGGGGCTTTTTGTTTATTCGCATGTCGTGAGGGTCTACTGGGGGAAAAACGTTTGGGGGCGAGCTAATTATTGTATGTTTATGTGTGGTTTTCTCAACCACCTCCGGGGCTTTTGTTATTTCGTGGGCTCTTTGATGTTTGGGCGTTGTGGCGAGCAATATCGACTTCTATTAACCGAAGGCGCGTTTCTATTTCGTTTATATCTCCACTATTGCTGGTAATGGCTTTTTGGAGAACCGTCATTTCGGTAATTTTTTTGTCCATTTGAATAAGCTTGTCGTGGACTTTGTCAAATTCTATTTTGCTGGGAAATAAAGTTTGAAGATAGGCTAAAAGAGCTAAACCAACTATGGGGGCTATTTTTAAAAAGGTATCTAAATCCCCAAACCTTACTTTAGACCCATCCTCCTTGTTTTTAACCATACCTAATAATCTACACTTATTTTTGGTTTTTCTTATTTAAAATCTTTAATAACAAATTTTTATCCAAATTATTTGACTAAAAAATTACATTTTTCCTGCACCACCCCGAGCCCATAATGTTCCGTTGTAATTAAATGCTCAAAGTAATTTTCATACATTTTAGCAACCAAGTCAATTGTGAAATTTTCTTCTGCATATAGACGGCACTCTTTAGGGTTAATGGTTTCAATTATGTTGAGCGCATGGTAAAATTCATTCAACGAGCGACACCTAAACCCTGTTTTTCCGTGAATATTGTATTCTGCTAAGCCGCCCCAATCGGTCGAAATGACAGGGGTGCCGGATATAAAAGCTTCCAACATTGACCACCCACACGGTTCGACATAAAGGGTGGGCATTATTAATGCTTTTGCGTTTGCGAGTAATTCTTTGCGTTCTTTATTGCTGACGGTATGAATGTATTCAGCCAAAGGGTTGTCTTTTTTTAAAGTGTTTTTTAAATTTTGAGGCCCTACAAATTTAATAGGAATAGAGCTTGCTTTAGATAAATTTTGGGCAATATCAATTCCTTTGCTGTTGATCATGCGACCTAAGAACAATAAATAATTTTGTTTTTTATCTTGATAGGTAAAATCCTCAAAATAGAAACCGGGACGAATGACGTGATCTGTGAAGGGCGGAAAATTATTATTGTGTAGAGAAAATTGTAATTTATGGAGCTGAGCGTAAGTTTCAAAAACCTTAAAGGGTGCAAATCCAGAATCATATCCAATGCTGGGTTCAACAATAAAAAAATCTTTTAATTGTTCACAGCACTCTCGGTGTCCAAAGCCCCAAAAAGCTAAAACAAAATCTTTTTTTTCTTGTTTGTTTTTTTTAATTAATGCCGCCGAGTTTTTATTAAACTCTTCATGTACTTCATTGTTAACGGTCTGAAGGTGAAAATCTTGCCATTGTTGTTTTTTGTATACTTTGTTATAAGTAGCCCGAGAAACCACGTCAAAGTGTTTGGTGCATGGAACACTGGAATCAGGATGCCCATAGTGAAAAACCGTATGCCCCCTGTGAGTCATCACCTTACAAAACTTGTATACTTTTTGGGTGAACGCACACAAAGTTATTTCTTTGCGTGTAGGGTGAAGAGGAATGGATAACACATGAAAAACCATCTTTTCGCAGATAATACCGGGCAAATGCTTTAAGTCAAGTGTAATTATTTATTAATGAGTAGACGTAAGAAGTCGTTAGCGTCGGAAAAGATAATACCCATTGAAAACAAATACAAGCTTTATCTTAAAAAATTTAAATTAACCAAAAAACAACACGAGTTTTTAAAAATAGCATTTGACAAAAATACTAAAATAGTTTTTGTTTCTGGTCCAGCTGGATCATCCAAAACTTTTATTTCTATTTATGCGGCTTTGCAGCTGTTTAATATGAACATGAATCAAGACTTGTTTTATGTACGCACAATTGCTGAAAGCGCAGATAGAAACCTCGGAAGTTTACCGGGAGATGTAAACGAAAAATTCCACCCGTTTATGATGCCAATGCAAGACAAGCTTTCCGAATTGTTGCAGCCCGATCAAATGAAGATGCTTTTAGATGAAAAGATAATTCAATGCGCTCCTATTAATTTTTTACGAGGTGCCAGTTGGTCAAACAAGCTAATAATAGCAGACGAATCACAAAATTTTACGAGAAAAGAACTGGTTACATTAATTACGAGAATTGGCGAAAACTCTAAGTATTTTATATGCGGAGACCCTATGCAACCCGACATTAATGGAAAAACCGGCTTTGTTTCTATTATGGATTTATTTGACGACGACGACTCCAAGGCAAAAGGAGTGTATACTTTTAAGTTCACCAAGGAGGATATCGTTCGAAGTGAGATTTTAAAATTTATTGTAAATAAACTAGAAAATGACCCGACAAATCAAATTATAAAATAATGGCTAGTATATTTTGTCCCGAATGTGGAGCTAAAAACAGTTACACTTTAAAAAAACCCAACTTCTGTCAAAGCTGTGGGGAAACCTTTGCAGCTTTTGGAATGTCGAACGCTTCGATGTCTAAGCCTAGCCTTAAGGTGCCAGCAGGGGAAGATGAGGAAACACCTATTCCTAATTTGTCTAAATTGGAATATGATATCGATATGTCAGCGTCCGCAACGAAAATAACTTTAGAGGATTTAGTTAACAACCCGCTAAACCCAAAAGATATAACGCGGAAAACCACGCCAAACGCTAAGTACAAAAAAAAGACTCAAGAAGAGTTTCTAAAGGTTTCCCAAGCCGAGTGTGCCAGTTCCCAAGGAAAGTCTAGGGACATTAGCAGCGGTGGAGAATCAGAATAAAAAGAGCTACGAAGACAAATGTGATGTTATAGACAACGAGATAAGAAAGCGGTATTACAAGTGGCATTTACATGCTTTAGCATGGATAGACTTTGATGACGTATCGCAGATTATCCGCACTCACATTTACAACAAGTGGAGCCAATGGGATCAATCGCGGCCAATTGAACCGTGGGTGAATAAGATTATATCCAACCAGCTAAAGAATATTCTTCGCAACAATTATTCTAACTTTGCGCGTCCTTGTATAAGTTGTGAATACAACCAGTCTAAAGAGCAGGGGAGGGGGCAAATATCTAATTTGTGCTCTCTAACCAAAAGTGGGCTCCAGTCTGAAGAATGCGATCTTTATGCAAAATGGTACAAAACCAGAAAGCAGGCCTACGATATCAAGGTTCCTGTTTCATTGGAAACAAATATTTACGACCGGTGCACCCTTCCGGAGGATCATTATGATATTGGGGGCGCGGTATTGTCGATGCACTTACGAATGCGTCAGTTTTTGAACGACCGCCATTATATTATTTATAAAATGCTCTTCATTGATCACATTGAAGAAGAGACTGTTGCGAAAGTGTTGGGCTACAAAAGCAACGAAAAAGGAAGGAAGGCTGGTTATAAGCAAATCAAGAACTTAAAAAATTTTTACAAAAGGATTGCAAAAAAAATATGCAACGAAACAGATATATTTTTTGAATGAAAGAGTACACTTTAAAACCAGAAGAAAAAGAAAAGAGCCTTAAATTATTTGAAGAGCTCGACGGAGACTTAAGCGCGGTTACCAAAAAACTTTTTAATGACGAAAACGAAAAGGGCAGTACCGTTCGTGGAAGAGCTCTCCGAAAATATTGGATAGAGAAGGGGTTGAGCTATAAAACCAAAGTCAAAAAAAGGGTAGTAAAACATTTTTTAAATGACGATGAAAAATCTTTTGTTAAACAGCATTACTGCGCGGAGATGACCAAATTAGAGGTAGGACAATTACTTTGGCCTAAAGACGCTGAAAGTAAAGGCTTCCCTGAGACGGACAAATTCAGAGCTTTGTGTGAGTATATTTCTAAAGAGTTTCGAGCGACCGTTAATATGCGGGATGATGCAGCTGGAGAAAAATATACCCCCCCTCAGATTTTATCTACCGCCCTCAAGAGATTAAATAAAGTTGCTTCAAAAGAGTTCGAGATAAACAAAATGAATTTACAAGATCGCAAGTGTGTAGAAAAATTAATCACCTATTTAAATGCCCCGCGATTTGTTCAGGTTATAAGCTCTTACATAACAAAACAAAGCAGAGATCTTTTTGAGTCGGAATATATTCGAAGTACATGGGACAAACCGGATTTAACTTCTGATGAATTAAATTTATATGTGAATGTATGTATGGACTATGTTAACCTGAAAGAAATCGAACAACAAAAACAAAAACTAAATTTAATGTTTGACGATACGGAGGGTCAACACGACTTAACGATGAGACTTACCGAAATGCTTAAGACCAAAGCGGAGGAGTATAATCAATGCGTCAATCGTGTTGATAAGATGTTAGCCAAATTAAATGGGGAAAGAGCTAAGAGGGTGGCTAATCAAGTGCAAAGAAACGCCTCCATCATTTCATTGGTTCAGCTTTTTCAGGACGAAGAAGAAAGGAAATTGATGATAAAAATGGCCGAGATGCAAAAGAAAACAGTGCAACAGGAGGCAGATAGGGTAGAAAAAATGCCCGACTGGAAAGCTCGGGTATTAGGGATTAGTAAGGAGGACGCAATATAATGGAACGGATATGCACCATAATTTTCCCTTGCGCTGAATGTAAAAAAGAATTTACAAGCAGGGGGTCTTTGCATAAGCACCTAAAACAACACGGCTTGAACTTAGCGTCGTACTACACAAAGTATCACCCTCGCATAAATAAGCTTACCGGAGACCCGTTGCCTTTTAAAAGATATGAAGAATACTTTGAAAGAGATTTCTCCACCAAGCAACAATTACTAAAATGGTGCAAAGAGAACCCTGCGGATGAAGTTAAAGAGTACGCCCTCTCTTTGCTGGAAAAAAGACATTTAAAAAAACAAAGACAGTACGGCCCTTTTCATTTAGAGACAAAAAACTCTTTTTTGCCATCTATTGCCATCTACCGTAAACTGTTCGGCAGCTATAATGCGGCTTGTGAAAAAATAGGGTGTGATCCCCTGTATAATAAAAACATTCCTAAAAATTTCTTTACCATGGGGTTGCCCAGCGATTTGACCATCGCGGTAGATACTCGTGAACAAAAGCCGTTAAAATTTGAAGGGTGTGAAAGTGAAACCCTTAAATTAGATATCGGAGATTATACTGCTTTAGGAGAGCATTATAATTATACTTTCGTAGACCGTAAATCAGGAAACGATTTACAAGGAACCGTAGCCAAACACAATATAGATAGATTCAAAAGGGAAATAGAAAGAGCGCAAGAAATGGATGCATACTTATTTGTGATTATAGAATCTAGTATTGAAAAAATAATCAAGGAAAATAAAATATTCAACCGACGGTCTAATATAGATTACACCTTAAGGCAAATTAAAGATATTTCTCACGCCTACCCTAGGTCGTGCCAATTTGTTTTTGCGGGAAATCGAGAACAGGCGGCTAAACTCATTCCTCGCGTACTTATAGCAGGTAAAAGTATTTGGAGCACTGACATACAATATTTTTTAGATCAAAAAAATGAGTTGGCTTAAAGGAAAACAAAAGCGTGTTGGGGCCACACTTCGTGACAACAAGGAGATGCTGGAGATCGAAGGTTTTCTAGAAGAAAAGGAAGCCAAGATAGCACTTTATGAATTTTTAAGAAACAATATAACCTTTACTACTGATTTGGTTTTAGGGGTTAAGCTTTTTCCGTTCCAACATATGGCTATCAAGTCCATGTTTGAAACGGATTATTTTTTAGGAGTGTGGGCTCGTGGCATGTCGAAGTCCTTCACTACCGGGGTGTTCGCTGCTTTAGATGCGGTGTTGAACCAAGGGGTAGAGATAGGTATATTGTCCAAATCGTTTAGACAGGCAAAGATGATTTTTAGGAAAATTGAGGATATAGCAAACAAGCCTGATGCTGTCCTTTTTAGACAATGTATAACAAAGACATCAAAGAGCAACGACGAATGGTTGATGGAAATTGGAGCTAGTCGCATTCGGGCTCTTCCGTTGGGAGACGGAGAAAAACTTCGTGGGTTTCGTTTTCATAGAATAATTATTGATGAGTTCGCTTTGATGCCCGAAAGAATTTACAACGAAGTTATTGTGCCGTTTTTAGCCGTAGTGGAAAATCCTACTCAGCGGGACGATCTTTTTAAATTGGAAAGCCTTCTTATAAAAGAGAACAAGATGACGGAGGGAGAGCGCCACGTATGGCCAAATAATAAATTAGTGGCATTGTCGTCGGCTTCTTATAAGTTTGAATATCTTTACAAACTATACACTCAGTTCGAAAACCTGATAGCGGAGCCTAAACAAAAAGACAAAGCTTCGCGTTGTGTGATGCAGTATAGTTATGATTGCGCTCCAGAGCAACTGTATGATCAGAATTTAATTACTCAAGCCAAAGCAACGATGAGTCAGTCTCAGTTTGAGCGAGAGTTCGGGGCTCTGTTTACAGACGATAGTTCTGGTTATTTTAAAACTAGTAAAATGGCATTATGTACAGTGTCCGACGGGGAGTTGCCTTGCATAGAGGTGCAGGGAGACCCCGACAGTGAGTATATTTTGGCTTTTGACCCTTCGTGGTCACAAACAGAAAGTTCGGATGATTTTGCAATCCAAATTGTGAAACTCCATAGGGATACCCATAAAGCTACTTTGGTTCATAGTTATGCGTTGTCAGGAACCTCGTTAAAAAATCACATAAATTATTTTTTGTTTTGTTTGGATAACTTCAACGTCGTGGCAATATGTGGAGACTATAATGGGGGAGTGCAGTTTATGCAAGCGTGTAACGAAAGTGAGGCCTTTAAACGAAAAAAAATTAAACTCCAAACCATTGAAGTGGGACTTGACAAACCCGAAGAATATCAAAACGATTTAAAATCTTACAAGCAGCAGTATGACAAGGACAAGCATAAGCACGTAATTCTAAGAAAGCCTACGAGTAATTGGATAAGACAGGCCAACGAATTATTGCAAGCCAATTTTGATCATCACAGGTTGTATTTCGGGAGTCGGGCCATAGACGATTCTTATATGAGGCAAAGACGCAAAAATATTCCTATAGCAGATATCAAGTTTTTACGTGCAGCTGAAGAATTAAAGCAAAGCCCAGCTGCTAAAATGATTGATTTCATAGAGCATCAATCTGATATGATTGACCTTACTAAAAACGAATGTGCTTTAATACAAATAACCACCACAGCACAGGGAACTCAAACCTTTGATTTACCTCCTAATTTACGCAGGCAAACAGGGCCAGATAAAGCGCGCAAAGACTCTTATTCAGCTCTTGTTTTGGCCAATTGGATGGCCAAAGTCTATTTGGACGCTCAAGAGCACAAGGTTGAAGATGTTATAGAAACCTTTGTCCCAGAGTTTATAATGTAGAGGAAGTAACTTTCAAAGTCACTTTATTAACTTTAAGTGTAATTTATTTTTAACATGGCCGAAAAAAGAAGATATACCAAAAGATCAGATTATTGGAATAAGTTCAAAGCCCAAGAGGAGCGAAGAGCTGAAGAGTTCTCGTATACCCAAGGAGGTACTATGCCTAATTATAAACCAGAGCTGATAGGGGAGTCTTTTTATAATTATGAGTCTAAGGCGTATGCTCGTGCAGGAGGGCCTAGTGCGAGCACGGGCACTCGTCGCAATAACATTGCTATTGCCCCAAAGCTGTTTAAGTACGCCAACATTCGGGCAGGAATGTTGCCTTATGAATACGCTTTAGATGGAGTTAATGTTCGAGACGCTATAGAGCTTGCCCAAAAGGCTTATTGCAATATAGCGGTCTTTAGAAACGCTATTGATATGATGGCTGATTTTGCTAATTCGACCATGTACCTTGAAGGGGGAAACGCGAAGTCTAGGGCCTTTGTTAATGCGTGGTTGAAGAAAATTAAAATTTGGAATTTAAAGGATCAGTTTTTTAGAGAGTTTTATAGAAGTGGCAATGTGTTTTTGTACACCATTGAGGGTAAAATAAATGTTGAAGATTTTTCTAAAGTAAGAAATTTGGGGTTAAGCTTGAAGACTAATAAGTTGCCAGTTCGTTATATACTTTTAAATCCTTTTGACATAGTGGCTAAACGTGCTACCTCTTTTGATATAGGGCTATATGCGAAAGTGTTAAGTGAGTACGAAGCAGAAAGACTTAAGAACCCTAAGACAGACGAAGATGTAGAGTTATACGAAGCGTTAGATCCTGATATCCAAAGGAAAATCAAGAATGATTCTTGGTCAATGAGCGGATTGAGGGTGGACCTTGACCCCAAAAGACTAAAGTATGCTTTTTATAAGAAGCAGGACTACGAACCATTTGCCATTCCTTTTGGTTTTCCGGTTTTAGACGATATAGAGTTTAAGATGGAAATGAAAAAAATTGATCAATCCATTTGTCGTACTATAGAAAATGTGGTTCTTATGATCACCATGGGGACGACGCCGGACAAAGGGGGAGTTAACCCCCGGAATATAAGAGCTATGCAGTCTCTTTTTCAAAACCAAAGCGTGGGACGCATTCTTGTGAGCGATTATACAACTAAGGCGGAATTTATCATTCCTGATATTCAAAGAGTTATTGGTCCCGCAAAATACGAAGTGGTCAACCAAGATATTAAAGAAGGATTACAGAACATTATTCTGAATCAAGAAAAATTTGCAAGCACAGAAGTTAAAGCCCAAATGTTTTTACAGAGACTTAAGGAGTCTCGCGACGCCTTTTTAAACACCTTTTTGCAGCCGGAGATAAAACAACTTTGTAAAAATTACGGCTTCAAAAGTACGCCAACGGCTAAATTTGAGACCATTGACCTGCAAGACCAAACTCAAGTGCAAAGAGTTATTACTCGCATGATGGAGTTGGGTGTATTACCGCCGAACGAAGGAATCAAGGTTATTGAAACAGGGGTGTTCCCTACCCCGAAGGAACTCGACGAGGCTCAAGAGAAGTTTGTGGAGGATCGTCAAAAAGGATATTACAATCCTATTGTAGGTGGGACACCGGTTCCTATGGACTTCGAGGAGGAGGAGGAAATAGAAGAAATTCGACATCCGGAAGGCGCAAAGCTTTTAGAGAAACGTCGGCAATATGAAGGGAATAAGGATGCGGCCAAGAGCGCTGGGCGTCCGGGAAGGCCACCGGGAGCTAAAACTTTCAATAAAGCCACCTATTCGCTTAAAAACATAAAGGAGACAGTGGATAATGCCGACCAGCTTTATGTCTCTATTACTGCTGAAGCGAAAAAGGTATTTAAGAAAAAGCGGCTGAATAAAAACCAGAAGGAAATGTTGGAAAGGGTATGCGAATCGGTGGTTGTGGCTAAAGAAAGAAAGGATTGGTTGAAGATTGGCAAAGAATGCTTAAGCGACCCCCAAAAACTGACGAAACTGTCTCCGATGCCACAAGTTTTAGACGTCAGTACGGCGCACGAGTTGGACGATTACGCAGCGGCGATTTTGTACCATAGTAGAAAAAATTCTCTCGCTAAATAATTAAGTGTAATTTGTTTATGCATATGGCGGATAACTTCAAATATAAAACAAAGTATAGTTTTGATATTTATGCGACAACCGATCTGGAAAACGAGCTTAATATAAGTTTAGCCTCTTTAGAGAATCTTCGTCCACTTATACCCAAATCAATAGATTTAGAGAGAAATATTGATTTGGTTGGGGCTGCTTTTAATGCTGCTGTCGTTAATAAATTCAATAGAAATGGAGATGGTATTGATTCGGAGACAGCTGTTGACCTTATAGAATATTTTGTGAACAAACCCACCAATATAGAGCATAAGAAACAAAAAGTGGTGGGGCATATTGTTAATGCAGGGTTTACGGACGCAGACAAAAATAAAATTATAGGAAATGCAGCCGCTCTTGCCACTAAAGACCCTTATTATATATCTTTGGCGGCTGTTATTTATAAGACTGTAAATAAGGATTTTGCAGATGTATTGTTGCAGTCTAGTGACGAAGATAGTGATTATTTTAAACAAATTTCAGCCAGCTGGGAGCTAGGATTTAATGATTTTGTTTTAGCTGTGGGATCCAAAAACCTAAAAGACGCTGAAATTATCACTGACCCCACCCACATTAACGAAATGAAGCATCATTTGAAAGCTTTTGAGGGGGCCGGTACATTAAAGGATGGCACCCCCATTTATAGACTAGTGGTTGGAGATGTTTTTCCTTTGGGGATTGGTTTTACCACCAATCCGGCTGCAGAGGTAAGTGGTTTGATTGTTCAGAAAAATATTGATTTAGAGGTAAATGATCACCGAGATGCCCAAGAAGAAGAAAAGAATTTTAAAAATAATATTTTAAAAATTTCACAAAGTGGAATAAATAATGTAAAAAAGACTAATACTATGGATATTACAGAGTTCAAAACCGAGTTCGAGAAGATGCTCGATTCGAAGTTAGCGGACAATGCTGAATTCACTCAGGAGGCTGTAGCCAGTGTTGCATCTCATGTTATCGATAAGATTCGTGAGAAAGACGAGGCTTGGAATGCTGAAAGAGGAGCCGCTGAGGCTGCAAAGGCTCAGGCCGAGAAGGATGCGACAGAAGCTAAATCTTCGATCGAAGAGCTTCAGAAGAAGTTGGAAGAAGCTGACGAAAAAATTAATTCGCTAGAATCTTCCATCAGCACTGCTGCGGCAGAACAGTTATTCAATAGTCGGATGGAAGCTATCGATGAGCTTTACGATCTTTCGGATCAAGACAGGACTGTCTTGGCGAATGAGGTGAAGATCCTTGAGGCTTCGGACGCCGCTTTTGAAGATTATCAATCTAAATTGTCATCGTTGCTTCAACATAAAAGTAAAGCTTTTAAAGTGGAGCAGGAAAAGCAATTTGAGGCAAAGGTTCAGGAGGAGCTTGAAAAACGCTTGGCCACCACTTCGCAAGAGGTGCGCGCTGTCGTTACAGAGGCCGCTGCTGCAACTGATGAAGGCGTTGAAGATGTAGTTGACAATGTTGAAGTACCACACTCTAGCATTGCTAACAACAACGAAGCTTCTTCCACGGAAGACTCCTTGAGCGATCAGTTCAGGAAGGCTTTTAATACTGAAAATATTTCAATAACCTATTAACACTAAAAACTACTATGGCACTTAGATTATACCCATTTAGGCAATATAACGAAACGGATGTCGTCAACCTGTTTGCAAATCAGGTTGTAGACGACAATCCGTCAAGCAACGGAAACGGTAGTAACGGCGTAATGGTAAAGGTATTGAGCGGTAATATGAACCAAGATACTTTCGATCTTATCGGAAGTGATTACTTGGGTAAAACCGATTATCCGTTTTTGGGTGCTGACAAGTATCCGACGGTGCCTTTACGATTTGTCGCTGCTACTACTGGAGCCGCGGTTTTAGGCGTCACTCTTAATCAAACGATTAAGAACGACGAGAATGGAGAAAAACTTCTCTACAATCCAGTCAAGAAGGATGAATTACAGGCGGTTCTTAGCGGTCAGGCTTGCCCGGTCGCGACGAGGGGCTTATTTACCTTTGAC
>Ga0098034_1000893_pt1 | contig 11542 bp, 22 predicted proteins | sample 2_EtaG_FD_77062 | JGI IMG/M metagenome (GOLD analysis project Ga0098034, IMG submission 77062) | Marine viral communities from the Subarctic Pacific Ocean - 2_ETSP_OMZ_AT15125 metaG | ecosystem: Environmental > Aquatic > Marine > Oceanic | place: Pacific Ocean | collected 2015-01-07
ATTGTGAACAATTTACCCTTGAAGGATGCTACTACTTGTCCTTGTCTGTCTCTTAATTGTGTTTCTCTTGCTAACTCTTTAATGATTGTTCCCATAATTATTATTTTTTATTTGTTATTATTTCTTTTCTCTTCTTCCATGTCCATAATTGTTAATGGTACATACAATGCCAACACCCCTACGATAAACATTAAGGTTGCGACAGACCTGTCTCCGTCCATTAGACTCTGGTATCCTGCTCTCCACGTATTCACGCAAATAAATATTGTGAATAGTATTACGATTACTCTTTGTGCTTTTTTCATTTGATTAGATTTTTTGTAGCTCTCTTGCGATTGCTCGTTCCACTTTTTTAAACTTATATACTTTTTTAGCCTCTGTCCAGGAGCAACCCAATTCATTCATAATATCGGTTACTAATTCCCCAAACATTTTCTTTCTGCTCTCTTCTCTTTGAGCGATCATCGCACCAAGTTCTCCCACTTTTATGCGTATGCGTTTTCTCTGTTTACTCATTGTTTTTATTTTTAAAGATTAATATTTATTTAATAGATACGGCATGAGGAATCGAACCCCATGCCGTTAGTTTATTTCTTATGTAATTACATTTTGTTTTAGCATACATATTGCAAACTTTACGATATAAAACAGGATTGAAAAATGTAGAAATTCCCTCGCAAATTTTGTTCGCATATGTACATAGCTTGTCCCTTAAGACCAAATCTCTATGCTAATAGGCCCACTAGTCAAGGGGCAAACGTGTTGTAAGCACGCACCTCGCCTATTGAAGTTTATTTTAAGTGGTTTCATATTGAATAACATTGTGCGTATGTCTACGACTGCAAAAGGGTTTATGCTTTGTTTGTTCGTCTCGTTCTATGCGTAGCTAGATAGTCTACAAGATGGACGGAGGCAAATATAATGCGACACTATACGCCTGCCTTTTGGTTTAATGTTTTCAAAATGTCAAAGAACTTCTTTTTGTAGCTTCTAAAATCTGCACTTGCTAAATTTTAAATTTTTTGCTATTTGGTCGCCAAGTGGTCAACCCTCAAAAAGTGCGTTATCTCATCAGTAAGGCGTTTAAAACGCATCGCCTTAGATACCCCCCAAAAGGGGGTATTTCGGTTTTAAATTGCTTTAGCTAGTTTTTTCTTTTCTACTTTAGCAATACGCCCAACAGTTAAAAGAACTAACCAAAAAGAAAATAAAACTTTCTTTTCGCCTTTTATGAATTTAGCCCCTTTTGATTTGTCAGGGTTTGCGTTGAAATTCAATTCTCTTTCTGTAGCATTTGCAACAATATTTTTAGTGTTTGCCACTTGATTAAGCGAAACTTTTGTACCCTCTTTTTTGTTGGTCGCATCGATTAATTTTTGCAAATCTTTTGCCCCTTCGCCCTTTGCGTAACGTGTTAAACCACTCATTGAACGAGTCGCTAATTTCCAATTTTGGTTAATTTGCGTTTTTAAAATTACATTTTCGCTTTTCTTAGGGGCTTTCTTTGGCGTTACTTTTTTAGCCGTTGAAATTGCTTTTTTTACTGAATTTGTTTTGATAGTTTTCATAATAAATAAAATTTAATTAATGCAAATAAATCGTTCGGTCATTATTGCCCTACAAATATACAAACAAATATTTATTATATCCTAATTATTTAAGAGTTATTTAATAGTTATATAATAGATCTTTTTTTGTGAGCTTTTAAAATGAATAGTTAAAGTGTTGATTATCAGCGTTTTAAGTCGTCAAATAAATTCTGGAAATTGCAAAAAAAAAATTTAAAATAATTTAAAATAAAATAAAATTGTTTTGTTTTTTGTGTTGATTTGGTGAAAGTTTAGTATTTGAAAAGTTAGGTATTTTAAAAAATTGGGGCATAAGTAACCCTTTGTTTTGTTTTGTGTAAACTAAAATAAAGGGGGCAAAGGGGCAAAGATGCAACGCAAAAGGGGTAAAGGGCAACGGCTAGGGCAACGGCAACGGCTAGGGGCTAGGGGCAACGGCTAGGGGCTAGATAAAAAGCTAAAAAAATGTAGCGTAAAAAAAAGGTTTTAAATTGTACCCCCCCTATCGAAAAAAAAAGATCTTTTGATCAGCGACATCGTGTGTATATTATATTATTACCCAGAGCCTCTTTATAAGTGATATTAATTTTGTATATTTGTTAATGGATATGTGGGAAATAGAAATACAAAACAGAATCCCTGTTGGGGTTGCAATTGGCTGGAGTCTTTTTAATAAAGATGAAAGTTATGATTACGGTGAACTAATACTTTACCTAGGAATAATAAGTTTACATTTTAAATGGCAATGATATGATTAGTAAAAAACCAATAATGAAAGAGTATATGTCTTCACGTAGCAAACATGAGCTAGATGGTCATGGACAGTATTACGAAATGGGGATTAAAAAAATGATGAATTTTGCAAAAGCAAAAGATCGTGCTAAAAAGATTAGTGAGATAGCTGAGGGGATTGAATTAGCAGAAGCTAAAAAGAATTTCTTTAGTATATACAAATAATTTCTTCCCACAATTTATATTGTGTTTCTCAGGAAAAGGGGTTTGACTTAGGTTAGCCCCTTTTTTGTGTCGGTTTATGTCGGCCTATGTCGATTTAGTGTCGATTATTTTTTCCATAACTAATTGATTTCTAGTTATTAACTATCTTTTATGTCGATTATGTCGGTTTTTATTCTAATTATATAGATAATAAAAAATATAAATAGTATAATAACTATATATATATATAGAGAAACATAAAATCGACATTCGACATGTCTTTAATTTTTTGTATATTTGCATTAAATCTAATTTAACACAATATGAATCCAAAAGAATTATCTTTCGACCAGGAGGGAAGAGACAAGTTGCTTAATGGAATAACTAAAATTTCACAAGCTGTCAAAAGTACACTAGGGCCACTCGGCAAAACAGTATTAATAGAATCACCAAACCACAGAGGGGGAATTACAATTACAAAAGACGGTGTGACTGTAGCTAAATCAATTGACTTAGAAGACTCGGTAGAGAATCTGGCAATCACTATGATGAAAGAAGCTGCAGACCGAACGGCAACCTCAGCAGGAGACGGAACTACTACTGCGATTGTTTTAACTGAGGCTATTGTCAAAGAGGGTATGCGTTTAATTCAGAGAAACCCTGAAATAAATACCACACAATTAATTAGAGACATCAAGTCTCAGTCAGATGAAATAATAAAATCACTAAGCAGTTCATCAAAGAAAGTAACAGGGAAAACATTACGTGATGTTGCTACAATATCTGCGAACAACGATATTGTTTTAGGAAAGATGATTGCTAGTGCGTACAAAGAGTTAGGTAAGGACGGAATACTTACAGTAGAAAACAGTAAGACAGATAAAACATACTACGAGGTAACTAAAGGAATTAAGATTGACAGAGGATATTCTTCAAAGCTGTTTATTAATAATCACAGAAACGATGAATGTATACTAGATGATGTATATGTTTTGATGACGGACATGGAGATTACCAATATACTTCAGATTGAAAATATATTGAAGCCAATTATAAACCAAAATAAAAAACTCTTGGTGATTGGGAACTGTTCTCAAAATGTGACAAACACATTAGCAGCGAATGTAGTTCAGAATAATTTGAAGCTCTGTAATATTATACCACCTTCGTTTGGTTACAAAACAAATGAACTGATGAGTGATATTGCTTTGGCAATAGGTGCAAAATATTTCAGCGAGTCGCAGGGCGACAATATTGGGATGTTGACAATGGAAGATTTAGGACATGCTGATAAAATTATTGTAGGAAAAGACGGAACTGTAATTATGAATGACGAAGTTCAAGATGCTAAGTCTAGAATTTCTGAGTTGAAAGTTCAGAAAGAAAACAATAAGGATAAAAAAGAAAGAGATTTCATTACCGAGCGTATTGCATTGTTGTCAGGAGCTGTAGGTGTAATTTATGTTGGAGCTGATTCTGATATTGAGCAGAAAGAAAAGTATGATCGTGTAGAAGATGCAGTATGTGCAGTAAAATCTGCGATTGAGGAAGGGATTCTTCCAGGAGGAGGGGTAGCACTTTTAAGATGTGCAGAAAAACTAGGAGATGGAGACTCAAATGACGTAATGTACGGAGCTTTAATTTCACCACTAGAGCAGATACTTACAAATGCAGGCGAAAATATAAAAGAAATTAGAGATAAAATTTGTAGTTGCGCAGATGCTCCACATAATTTTGGATATGACGTAAAAAATAAAGTTTTTGGCGATATGTACAAGATGGGAGTCATAGATCCTGCAAAAGTTACAAAGAATGCGCTGAAAAATGCAGTAAGTGTAGCAACAACAATCTTAAGTACCAATGCAATCGTAACAATGAAAAGAAAATGAATCATTGGTTAGCAGAAGGTTTAGAAATTTTAAAAAAAAGAAAAATGAAGGCAGTAGGTAAGTACATTGTAATTACAGAAATTAAAGAACAGCAGAAAACTGAGTCAGGTATTTTACTTACTTCAGACGATAGTAACTTGCTAAGATACAAAAAAGGTTTGATAAAGATTCCAGGGACTGAAGTGTCCGTAGTATCTGAGGGTGACGTTATTTATTACGATAAAAACGCAGGTCACAAGATGATGTTAGAAGAAGAGGTAGTTACAATTATATCTGAAAGAGATATTGTAGTAGTTCTCTAATATTTTATACATATACTAATTAATCTGTAAAGAAAATCGAAAAATCTTTACAGATTTTTTTTTATCTCTTGATTCATTCTCTTGATTATCTTACGATACACTTTTTGAGAATAATCAGCATTAGGATCAAACATTGGATTTCGTCTTCTATCTTCAGAGACGGTTTCTTCCATGTTTAATTTTTTATAAATCGAAGCGCATATGCGCTTACCAGAAAACCCAAGCTCATATAATGTAGACTCACGCCCTTTGCGTTTACGCCAAACGACAATCAATTTATCTTTTAGTAGATTGTGAAATCTGTTTTTATCCCAAGACATTATTTCGTTAAATTCCTCAAAGTCTTTCTGAGTAAACAATTCTTCACTATATAAAAATAAAAGCATTTCAATATCAGCTGTACCTAGGCCGTATTTGATTTTAGCCCATTGTTTAATGACTTTCCAGTATTTTAGATAATCACTTTTAGGTTGATATCTAGCATATACCTTGCTAATCTTTCTTCGAATTTTCATTTAATTAAATTTGTATCTTTGCAAAGATAACTTATTTATTATGGCATTAAGCAGAACAGCTAAATTTTACAGAGATAACCCTAAAGCTAGAAAAAAGCATAGAGCTTATCAAGCCAAATACAATAAAAAAAAGAAATCCATAAAACAACGTGTTGCTGATAACAGAGAAAACAGAAGATTAGGCACGTATGGAAATGGGGACAAGCTTGATGTTTCTCGCAGAAGTGGAGGCAGATATGTCCTTGAATCTGAAAAAAAGAATCGAGGAAGTAAGTCTAACACACCAGGAGACAAAAGAGCTAGGGGAAAGAAAGGAAAAGGAAGAAAAAACAAAGGTAATACAGGAGGTAAATAAAAAAATAACTAATGGGACTAGGAGCAGCTATAGGAAACGGAATACCTTTTCAAGATAAAAGAAACGAAGATATACCTGAAATCTGTTTTATTATAACAGAGTTAGATGATTTTTGTGAGCAAGAAACAGTAATTGGAGATGGCAGAATGATTCCAGAACTATGCGTAACTCCTTAAAATAATTAAAAATGGCAAATAAGAAATTTTCACAATTTGAATTAAAAACAGATCAGGCAGATGTAGACTTCTTGGTAGGATACACAGGAACAGAAAATGTTCAGATAGCATCTGAAAAAGTCGGATTAAGATACGATTTAATAGGAGGCGTAAGTGACACATCTGATTATGCACTTTCATTAACAGATAATAATGGTGGTGTAGATAAAGTAACACTTGTTGCAGGAGACAATATTGTTTTAACAGACTTATCACCTGGAACACCTAACGCAGTTCAAATTGATACAAAAAGAGGTTCTGTGTATATGGTTACAGGAACATTCCAAAATGTTTTTGGTGGTGATCCTGGTATTTTTGGAGACACACTAGAGTTTGGAATTAGTTCAGTTCCTGCTGCAGACCATTCTTCAGTATTAGTTATTCCTATAGATGCAAAGTTAATTGGTGTAAGTTATAAATGGATATCAGATGATGCCGTTACAGGTATTCCAGTTGGTGGAGTTTATGATATTCAAATAAGAACAATGTCAAATACAAGTGGAGCAACTACAGATACTGCTAATTATACAACGCCTCAAACTGTAAACACAATTGATTTAACAGACGCTGATAATGGAACTTATCCGTTTAAAAGCACAGTAACAAATGTTAGTTATACAGCAGGAACTATTCTTAATGTATCAGGAGTACAGACAGCAGGGACAACAATCCCTACTTCAAATTCAGAAATAGAAGTAACTTTAGTCTTCGAAACAACATCATTTTAATTATGGCAAAAAAAGGTAGAACAAAAGGAAATAAAATTTGCCCTGCAGGAATAGCATGGGCAAAGAAAAAGTTTGATACATATCCATCTGCATATGCAAACATGGCGGCAAGTAAATATTGTAAGGATCCTAAATACGGAAAGTAATGCATAAGGATGAAATGATTGTAGCTTTAGAAAATCTTAAAGCTAAGAAGTCAGAAACTAATGATTTTATTGAGCAAATGAATATTGCTGATGAGATTCATAATATTGAAATGAAGTTAAAAGGAATTAAACCAACAGATTCTTATATAGAATGTGTAGGTTGTGGTTCATAAATTTATATAAATGGGTGAATTAGCTAAATGGAGAGCAGAAAAGTGGGTACGTATTGGAACTGATGGTTCAATCAAGGGAGAATGCGGTACTAGTAAAAACAAAAAGAATCCAGATAGATGTTTACCATTAGCAAAAGCAAAAAGCATGAGTAAAGCAGCAAGAGCTAAAACAGCAAGAAAGAAAAAAGCCGCAGGTAGAAAAGGAAAAACAGTTGTTTCAAATACTAAGGCAGGAAAAGTTACAAAAAAATATACAAAGTAATGGCAGATAAAAGCAAAATGGCTTGTAATAAGCCAAGAAGCTCAGATAGAGCAGGTAAGAAAAAAATGGTAAAAGGTTGTGAAGGAGGAAAAGAAAAATTAATTCACTTCGGAGCTAAAGGTTATGGACATAATTATTCTGCTGCTGCAAGAAAAAGTTTTAAGGCACGTCACAAATGTGGAACAGCTAAGTCAAAATTAACTGCACGCTATTGGGCTTGCAAAAATTTGTGGGCTGGTAAGGGAGGCTCTACTAAGTCTAGCCCTTCAAATAAAAGAGGAAAATATTAGTATATTTGTAAAATACAAAAACAATTTATTATGGCACAAGGTTATAACTCACGCTTAGATGAATCAATCGGAGCAAAAAACGGAAAAAAGAAACAATCACTTAAAGATCGTAGAGACGAATCTAAAGCAATGTCTAAAAAAGATTATGGACATTCTTATGGGGGAGACCACAACATGTCTTATGAGTGTATCAATAACGTAAAGAAAAAAATCGGAGGATTAATAAAAAAATAAATGGGAAAAGCTTTTGTAAAATTAGGATTGTGGATGCAAAAAATTTGGTGCAAATTTCAATGTGCTTGGAATTATGCTATAATGTCTTTAACTTTTAAAGTTATTGATAAGTGTCCAAACAAATTATGTACTTGTAAAAAATGAAATCAAGAGGATTAGGAGATAGCGTTGAGAAATTTACCAAAGCAACTGGAATTAAAAAGGTTGTGGATACAGTCAGTAAGGCAACAGGGAAACCTTGTGGGTGTGGGCAAAGACGTGATAATTTAAACAGAATGTTCCCTTATAATAAATAAATTATGGCTTATCAAAAATTACAAGCAGGTAGAGCAGCCTTAGTAGTTCCAAGTGATACGGATCAAATTCCAAGTGTTACAGGAGGTACGAATAATGGATGTGCTTTATACATTGGACTTCCAGGGAATGTTCGAGTAAAAACTGTAGGTGGAGATGATGTTGTATTTGTTGGATGTTATGCAGGTCAGTTTTTTCCTGTAAATGTTTTACAGGTATTTGACACAGGAACTACTGCAGGAGAAATAGTAGCGCTATGGTAGAATATACGCAAGATAATAGTGCATTATTAGACTTAGAAGTGAATTATATACTTATAAGAGAATAATGACGATGCAAGATATAAAAATATATGCTTTAAATTTGGTAAGTTTAGCTGTGTCTTTTACACACGTAGAGATGGTATTAAAATTAATTCTATTAACAGCTTCGATAGTTTATACGGCTCAAAGAATATGGATTAATTATAATGAAAAGAAAGGTAAATAAAATTATTATTCATTGCTCTGCAACCAGACCTTCACATGATATAGATGCGAAAGAGGTTGACAGTTGGCATAAAAAAAGAGGGTGGTCAGGTATTGGCTACCATTTTTTTATAAAAAGAGATGGCTTAATTGAATTTGGCAGACCTCTAGAGAAACAAGGCGCTCATACTAAGGGCCATAATAAAAACAGTATTGGTATTTGTTACGCAGGAGGAGTTGAAGAAGAAAGAGGAGAAGACGGCAAATACGAAGCAGTAGACAATAGAACTGACCAACAAAAGGACAGTATTTTAACTTTGCTGATATTTCTTAAAAAAGCTTTTCCAAATGCAGTAATACATTCTCACCGAGATTTCGCTGCAAAAGCATGTCCAAGTTTTGACGCAACAAAAGAATATAAGTATTTATGAAAAAACTATGGCAATGGCTCAGCGGAAATGTAATAAAAGACGTGGGCAAAGTACTAGATGAGCTTATAACAACTGATGAAGAAAGGTTAGAAGCAAAAGAAAAAATAGCAAAAATTTTAGAACAGGCTGATAAAGAAGCTCAAGAACAAGTTACCGAACGTTGGAAATTTGATATGGCATCAGATTCTATATTGTCCAAAAATATTCGTCCAATGGTACTAATATATTTGACAGTAATATTTACTGCATTATGTTTTACAGATGGTAACATTGGAAGCTTTACAATATCAAAAGAATACATTCCTATTTTTCAAACATTGCTCGTAACAGTATATGGAGCTTATTTTGTTGGAAGAAGTTGGGAGAAAGCTTCAAAGAAAACTAAAGAATAATTCATACCTTTGCATAATAACCATAATTTAATAAAATGAAAAATTTAAAAAAGACAGAACTAGTAGAATTACAAACTTTGAATTCAGATTTTGTAAACTTAAAAACTCAATTAGGTGATTTAGAATTACAAAAGCACCTAGTAATAGAGCAAGTACAAGAAGTTAGAAAAAAATTCTCAGATTTAGAAGCTAAGCTTGTAAAGAAATACGGAGAAAACACAACTATTAACTTGCAAACAGGTGAAATAAAAGAAAAAGAAAAAGAATAAGATGGCAAAAATTAGCAATACTATATCGTATCCTGGTCAATCACCGATTGAAGGGGCAGATTATTTAATTGGAACAGCAGCTAACTCTACTCCAATTGGTCTTCAAACAAAAACATTTACAATACAAGGTATTGCTGATTTTATCATTGACGCAGCATTTGATGGTGTGTCATACAGGCTTCCTATTTTTACAGCTGCTTCTGCAGGACAGGAGTCAGTATTATTAGTAGATTCATTATTATATCAAGACACAGCTTCTCTAGGTGGTAAACCTGGAGAAGTTCTTGGTACAACTGTTTATTTAGATAATGGTTCAGGCGTTGGATCATTAGAGGTTGCTCAAAATGTTTTAGTTGGAGCTAATCTTACAGTAAACAATAACGCAAACATATTAAATGATTTTTATGTAGCAGGAGATTCAGTATTTGATGATTCAGTTACAATGAATCAAGAAATAAGATTAATTGGAGATGTTTACGATTCTACAAACACTCAAGGTAATCAAGAACAAGTTTTAGTTTCAGATGGAAACGGAAAAGTAACTTGGCAAAACTTCCAAGGTTCAGGATTGGAATATCAATCAGCTTGGGATGCTTTAACAAATGTACCTGATTTACAGGCTTATCCATTAACTGCTGATAATACAGGTAAGTATTGGGTAGTGTCAGTTCCAGGAACAACTCCTTTAACAGATTCAGCAGGTGGAACAATTACAGATTGGGAGCCAGGTGATTGGGCAATTATCTCTGAAGATATTGCAGGAAATGTGTTTTGGGATAAAATTGATAACTCTTCTGTATTAACAGGACAAGGTACAACAGGAAATATAGCAATATGGACAGCGCCAAGAGAGCTTGGTGATGCGCCAATAAAACTTGGAGCAGGAGCTTCATCTTTAATATTTAATAGTGCATTTTCTTCAGATGGAGATTATGCTAGTTCTTTTGGAAGTGATTCGGATGCAACAGGCCCACAATCTTTTAGTGCAGGTTATGCAACATCAGCTCAAGGAGGAGCTTCACAAGCTTTTGGAAATCAAACTACAGCAAGTAATGATTATGCATTAGCTGCAGGTTTTGAAACAGAAGCAAACGGAAAAGGTTCTTTTGCAATGGGAGATAGTCCTGTTGCAGACGGAGATTGGTCTGTTGCATTTGGGGAACAAAGTAATTCAATAGGTACTACATCATTTGCATTTGGATTAACAACAAGAGCAGTCGGAGATTACTCTATTGCTTTAGGTGATTCAGCAGAATCATTAGGACAACATTCTTTTGCAGTAGGTAAAGATTCTATAGCTACACAACAAGCTTCTTTAGCAATTGGAGAAAATGCATATGCTGATGGACAATCTTCAACAGCTATAGGTACAGATGTTACTGCAAAAGGAAATGGCTCTATAGCTCTAGGTAAAGATAGTACTGCAGAGCAAGAGTCCTCTATAGTAATTGGTTCAACTAATGTTGCAGGTTCGGCACTTACTCAAGGAGGAGTTGCAATAGGTACAGGAAACAATGCATTAGGAACTGATTCAGTAGCTATAGGTAGTGGAAACAATGTAGCTGCAACTGCAAATAATGCAGTAGTAATGGGCGCTTCTAGTACTGTAAATGGAGAATTTTCTTTTGCAGTAGGTAAACAAAATCTTGTTGAATCGACTAGCGGTACAGCAATAGGTCGTGATAATGTAGTGAAACAAGTTGCAACAAATGGAGTTGCTTTAGGATATGATAATGATGTTGAAGCACAAAGTGCAGCTGCAATAGGTGAAGATAATGGTGCAATAGGAGCTTTTTCAATGGCATTAGGTTATAATAATCAAATTACAGGGAATTACGGTGTTGGATTAGGACAAGAAAATGTAGTATCAGGATTAAATGGTACTGCAAGTGGTAAATCAAATACAGCATCTGCAAGTGCTGCAGTAGCTTTAGGTTTAGAAACTACAGCTTCAGGTAGTGCTTCAATAGCATTAAACAATTCAACAGTTGCTTCAGGAGGTGATTCATTTGCTTCAGGATTTGAATCAACTGCAACAGGATCTGCAGGAACAGCAATGGGATATAGAACTTCTGC
>Ga0098034_1000896_pt1 | contig 11501 bp, 9 predicted proteins | sample 2_EtaG_FD_77062 | JGI IMG/M metagenome (GOLD analysis project Ga0098034, IMG submission 77062) | Marine viral communities from the Subarctic Pacific Ocean - 2_ETSP_OMZ_AT15125 metaG | ecosystem: Environmental > Aquatic > Marine > Oceanic | place: Pacific Ocean | collected 2015-01-07
AGGGTCTTGAACTCGGCCAGAGTAATATCACTGGTGCGACACTCGGCCCGGGCCGGTATGCCTGAGGCCGGATCGGCCGGAACAAATGGCTGGGTGCACTTGGCGTTCAGCTCGGGTACCGCGACGATATTTGTGGTGGTGTGCAGGTCGTTCTGGGCGTGCCGGCAAACCAGCTCACGGTCCTTGGTGAATGCAACGTCGCATTCAACAATGCCCGCGCCCATTTGCGCTGCGGCAACGTAGGACTCCTTGGTGTGTTCGGGAAACTGCAGCGGTGCACCACGATGGCCGATGGAGAAATCAGAACGCTTGAGATGGCGGGCATTGCAGGACTGCAGGCGCTCCTTCAGCCGGCCCTCATCCATATTCTCAACCAGCCATAACGGCCTTGGCCCCAGATGGATGGGCTGCTTACCGCCAGCGCGCTTATGCCAGGATTGGACAGGCACATCTTTCCAGTCATCCAGACCAGGTGGAACCCAGGAGTCGGGGTGTGACTTACCCGGCGCAGCTTGCGCCACAGAGAGGGCGACTGTGCATAGCAACAGGCCCAGGATCGTGCGTAACTTCATAACCAGCTCCTTGTGAAATGAATGATACTGCATCATCAGTGTTCACAAGGAGGGTTACGACAGAAAGACGTTTTCGTGAAGGCCAAGTGATACTCAGCCCGCTGTTGATGCCTCGTATTCACGAATCATTGAGAACAACTGATCCTTCAGATTCAGCCGCTTCTTCTTGAGATTTTCCAGATATTCATCGGAGGTGTTTTCCGCGCCCGTTTCAATGCGATGAACGGCGTGGTCCACTTCATGATATTCATCAAAGAGCTTGGCGAAGTGACTGCTGTTGGTCTTCAGCAGGTGAATGGCTTCTTTGGATTCGGGCAGTTCGTGAATCAGATCGTGTTTTTCCAGGGACATTCGCGCGGTCTCCGTGACTGTGGGGGATGAGATGTAGTTGACTCATCCCAGTGTATGGCTCGCTGCCTTCGTCAGTCTTGATCCCCGTCAAGCGCCAGTACGCCTGCGCGCCCAATTACCGCGCAGGTTCATCGTTCCGGATACGGAGAAAGCTGGCAAAGCGCGGCAGACCAGTGGCGGTGAGGCCATAGTACTTGAATGTGATCGTGGTTCCGGGTTTTGGAGGTGAGGCTCGCTCGGAGTCGCTGAACCCCGAACCAATCCTGAATTGCCTGCCATCTTCCAACTCCACGAGCAATGACCCCATCACCCCCTCGTATTTGCCCTTGCCAGGCAGTTGATGAACCACCACCGCTTCGGCATCCTGATACCGTTTCACTTTCAGCAGATCATTCGAGCGCCCGCTTCGGTAACCACTGGCGCCCAGCCGCAACATCAAGCCCTCTCCCCCACCAGCCACCACCTTGTCCAGACGCAGCATCAAATTCTCATGGCTGCTCGCTCGTTGCTGATCGACAAGCGCCATATAGGGTGACCCGACTTTCTTGATCAACGCCTTCAGCCGGGCCAGACGTTGATCGAAGGTAGCCTTCTGATCCGGAAGATCAAACACCATGAACCGAATCCGCCGCCAATCGTCCTCATCGGGCAACCCCTGACGCACTGCTCCTGACAATTCCGCAAAACGGCCGCGCCCCATCCAGAGTTCACCGTCCAGGGGGTGCTCCGGAAACCCTTTGGTGAACCAACCGGGTGCCCGATACTCATGACCACCACGGGAAAGAAATCGCTCGCCGGTCCAATATGCGCGCACCCCGTCGAGCTTTTCACTGACCCAGTAGCCGTCCAGCGGCATGCCCTTTTGATACACGTTGGCGAGTGACAGCTCGGGCGGTTTCGCTACCGCCACGGGGGAAAACAGAAGGGAAATCAGCACCGGCAGCGCGGCGCTGAACAATCGAAACGGCATGGCAATTCCTTTGCTCTCAGTTGCTTTTTCCTACAGAGGCCAGACTTTCCTTTCCGCCCCTGGTCAGCACCAGCGCGTTAGTCGTTTCCGCAGGTGCTCCTCACCTTTTCCCGGAAATCCTTACGAATACGGGTATTTTCGGCCTCATTCACATAGACCCGCTCGCCCTGATCGTTGATGTTGTAGAAGGTCGAAACGCTGGCAAGAAACTTGAGGCGCGCCCGAAGCTTTCTGCACAGCTCGGCTTGCTTCTCCGCCTTCTCCTCGGCTTTGGCATTGGCAGCCTGCCGCGTCTCACGCTCTTCCTGCTGCTGCTCCAGAAACTCGGTCATCTTCTGATGCCGCTCCCGGGCTCCCGCATCCACGCTGGCCGGGGCGGCCTTTACCGTAACTTCACTTGATGCCGCCTTGGCCGGTGGACGGTCTCCAAAATGGGTCTGACCGTTGGCGTCGACCCATTTGTAGACGCCGGCGTTTGCCGAGAGGGGGATAAGACAGACAAAGATCAGAATCAGAAATGCTTTCACAAAGAACTCCTTTTCACTTCGTTAATTCCCTGGCTTACCTGCGAGGATATGCCTTCTACGTCGTTGGAAAGCCTAGCACCTCAGCGAGGAGTAGGTAAGGTCACCTGCTGGTTCAACTGAAGATTCTAGGAGAACTCTGGTCCAACCTCTCTCCGCAAGTAAGCCCTAAGCCACCATTGCCTCGTTCAGATTCGGCACGCTGTACTGCATCTCGTCTTCCCGCGTGTCCCATGGGAAATTTCTGTTTTTTGCCATTTGGGCGGGATAGCCCTCTTTCTCCCACCACTCCAGATCCAGTGTGGTCCAATAGTCTGCCGGGCGCCCGCGCTAGCCCGCTGCATCGTGCTCGGCCGTGCCGGTGGTCCGGAATAAACTGCCCCCCCAGTCCTTAACGATCGAAGTAAGAATTCCTGAAGCGAACAGGACAAGCAACAAAACTTTCAGCATTCCATAATCTGCAAAAGCCCCCGCAAGCATCATCAGGAGCTTCCAGCGAGTCTTTACAAACTCTTTGGGTTGTTGCTTGTGAGTCCAAACCGAATCAGCAAGATTCCTTATATTTCACCCAGCCATTCTAGCTCGGTGAATTCGTGCAGAATTAGGAAACACACTGATGTCGATGTTTGCATAGTCACCCCAAGGCAACCGCTCAATGAAACCCCCTGCATCTAAGTGCTTGGCAAACCCACTGATGTCCTTCTGAGGAGCCTGCTTGGGAATGGCATCCCGGCGATAGGCGCCAGATACGTATGTGGACATCAGTTCGTTACCGGCTTGCATGGTGTTTAATGCCCAGGAGTTGGCCAATTTATGCCAGCATTGTTCCTTGCTTCCCATCCGCCAACGGCAGGCCGCGGCCTTGAATATGGGCGTCGAGAATGCAGTGGTGTTGAAAATTCATGCTCCGAAGGCGGTCCCGGTAGGTTTGCTCGTGGTTCTCGCGCCAGGACTCGGGTGCCATTTTCCGCCACTTGAACGGGTCCCGCCCGGTACGCTGATCCCATTCCCGGGTAACCAGGTCCCTTGAGCGGAATGGCTCGAAGATGGGCACATCCGGCAGGGGCCGGGTGACGTCCATGTACTGCTGGAGCATGTCCCAATAGGCATAGACTTCCTTCTGGTCCATGGCATCGGTAAGCAACCCCTTCATCCACAACTGGTATTTGCTGTAGCGGTGTTGCAGTACCAGGTTGAAGTACCGGCCACCACGGCCCGAGGGTGTGTGAACCAGATAGGCATCGAATTCGATGAAGGGAGCCTCGAAGACCTCGTTGCCTTCCTTGATCCGAACCACACCCTCCCGGCGGTACAGGCCCGTGGGGTTGGCTCGTTGGCTCTTGTCGGTGAGGCGGGCTAACAGGAGGCGGCCATATTTGCCGCCGAAGTAGCAGGCGGCAATTATTAAGTACATGTATAGAAAGACTTGAACCAGCGCAATAACGGAATGGAAATCTGGTCGATTAACAATGACTGAAAGTATGCTGACGATTAAGGGCAAAAAGGATATGAAAAATGCGAGAGCGGCGCACATGTAAAGGACATGCAAAAAGCCCTGCAGCCCACTCAAAAACCCCTTGCTGACCGAGAACACCAACTCTCCCCAGGGATGCCCATCCTCCACATCACTTTCATCTTCAAACAGCCGGGCGTAAGCCAACTGCGTCTCCATGGTGTTGGGCATGACCGGGTACTGGTAGTGGCCCCAGGGCAGGCGCTGGAATGCCTTGTCCATGTCCGGGTGGCCGCCCGGTGGTAGCACCGGGATAGCGTCGGAGCGGTAGGCGGTGTTCTGATAGTCGTCCCTCATAAGTGGCCTACTACGCCAGCATGGCCCCACGCGGCTCTTCCGGCAACTGCAGGCCCCGGCCCTGGATGTGGGCATCAAGGATGCAGGGGTGATGGAAGTGCGTGCTCCGCAAGCGGTCCCGGTATGTTTTTTCGTGGTTCTCGCGCCAGGCCTCCGGTGATATTTTCCGCCACTTGAACGGATCACGCCCGGTGCGCTGGTCCCATTGTGCAGTAACCGGATCACGGGGCCGGAAGGGCTCAAAGATGGGCACGTCCGGCAGGGGATGGGTGACGTCCATGTACTGCTGGAGCATGTCCCAATAGGCATACACTTCCTTTTGGTCCACGGCATCAGTGAGCAACCCCTTCATCCACAGCTGATGTTTGCTGTAGCGGTGTTGCAACAACAGGTTGAAGTAACGACCACCACGGCCCGAGGGCGTGTGAACCAGATAGGCATCAAACTCAATGAAGGGGGCCTCGAAGACCTCCTTCCCTTCTTTGATCCGAGCCATGCCTTCCCGGCGATACAGGCCCGTTGGGTTGGCTCGTTGGCGCTTGTCTGTGAGGTACGCTAATAGGAGGCGACCGTATTTGCCAGTGAAATATAAGACTGCAATTACTAAATAAAAATATTTAACCTCATGAAATAGATTAATGAAATTTTCAGCACCAGGCTTATTGATAGCCACACTGAGAATAAGAAGGGCAAGCCCAAATAGTGATATAAAAAAACCTACTGCCACACACATGTACATAATGTACAAAAAGCCCTGCAGACTACTCAAAGCCCCCTTACTGACCGAAAACACTGAGTCTCCCCAAGGATGGCCATCCTCCACATCACTTTCATCTTCAAACAGCCGGGCGTAAGCCAACTGCGTCTCCATGGTGTTAGGCATGACCGGGTTCTGGTAGTGGCCCCAGGGCAAGCGCTGAAAGGCCTTATCCATGCCTGGGTGCCCCCCCGGTGGCAGAGTCGGAATAGCGTCGGAACAATAGGCTGTGTCCAGGTAGTCGTCCGTCATAAGTTGTTAACTCGTAATCGTGAGCCAGCGAGGATTTTTGTCTGCATGTGCCGGTTCGTCCACAGCCGCTACCAGTGGCTGCTCTATGTCACTGGCCGGCAGCAGGACGCCGTTGCTCAGCGCAATCTGAACCTTCGCCGTCAGTTTTTCCAGAGTCTGCGAACGCCCCCACCGACGCCACTGGGGCTTAGGCATATGGAACCGAAGCATCTGACGCTCGGCATCGTAATAAACATACTCCGGAGTCAGAGCCTTTGTTTTGCTGCCATTCCGCCAGGTCATCCAAAAATGGGCCTGAAACTGTTCCTCCGGTTTGTCCACCAATGCAAAGGCGGCGGATCGGACACCGATCACATGCCCCTCCAAACGGCCATTTTCAAACAGCCGATTCTTCTCTTGGTCTGACAGCAGACCCCGATCATTGAAGCCCGCCAGGCTGTCGCTGTTGCCAACGAGCGGGAACAGAGCACCCACCAGGAACTGAAATGCATCCTCCGGTGAACTGTGAAGATGCTCAAACTGACTTGCTGGCTCCACTGTGCCAAAAGGACCATTCTTGAGCCAGGCTTCAAGGTCATCATCGGTGCGCCATATAGCCCAGACCAAAGCTGCGAGGGCGACAATCAAGGCAACGGCCGCCAGGGCGGCCGCAAAGCTCACCCCCAGGATTGGAACCAACCCTGTTCCGGCGAGGTGAGAGAACATGAACACGCCAAAGCCGGCTGCGGCGGTAAAGTACCCCGCAGCGGCATCCGTGTCGTTGGCCTGCAACCGCTGCATTCCTTCCCAGAGCGACAACACCACCTCCAGGGTTGCGCCAAAGACCCCTGCAAACTTGGCGATTGACAGCATCTTATCGGTGAACAAACGCCTGGCTACTGACTTGAGGGCGCTATTACTGATTTTTTCTACATTTACTCGGGTTTTGGTTAGCCAGGACAGTCGGGTCTCCCTTACCAGGTTTTCAGCCTCAACGATGTGACCAAGCCAGTACATCAAGTTTGCAGTCCCGTAAGCAAGCCCAGTCAGCTTTTTCGCAGCACCATCTGGTGAAGCAAGGATTTGTGATGCTGCGCTAACCACATTCCACCCAAACAGCCCCAACATCCCCGGCGGCGCCCAGCGCAAGAGCACACTCCCGGCCCGGCTCATAAAACCTTTCGACATTTTGGCGGCGATGCTGTCCTTGTGTGCCAGGAACATCTCCACCTGAGCGGACGCGGTAGGGGCGCTACCCTGCAGGCCTGCCACCGAAGTGGCGGTGGCGAGCAGTTTGCCATTGCCATTGCGGATAACGGCGTAATTGCCTGCCATACCGGGACCCACTCGATTAATAACGCCACCCTTGGGCCGGACGATCTGGGCTCCGTTGGACTGTCGCAGCGTATTGTTGATGGCTTCGTTTGAGAATGCGCCGATACCCGCTGTCTGGCTACCAAAGCGCATGCCCAGTGGCACCATCTCTGGGTTGGGGTTGGCCATCATGGGGTTGGCGTGCCCCAGGACGAGCCCCTCAAGGAAAGGGTTGCCCAGTTTCATGTATCGTGTCGGGATCTGCAGCGTGTCTGTTACCTGGTAGATTGGGCCATTGCCGATGTTCCTCAACAACGCCCGCTGGGTAATCAGGTAGAACTCACTGCTAAGGTCCGCCATCAGTTGCCCCATGGTGGTGTAGGACGCCGTCGCCCACTGGAGCAATTCCGGGTCCGCCATGTTACGGATATTCTCGTAGACCTTCTCCCGCTCCTGTTCGCTCAGTTCGTACTGGTCCCGCAGGGCCTCCGGCAGGTCACCGACGGCCGGCCTTTGGGCCTGGAGCCATTTCAGGAGCCCAGGGCGGGGCTTGCCAGAGCCGTCGTTCGGTTCCGGCTCACCAACCTGCTCTTGTTCGATATCCGTCTCTGTTGCCAGGAAGGCAGACAAACCGGCTTGCCCGCGGGCCAGTTTCTTGATGAACTCTGCCCCGGCTTCGTCGCGATAGGCCTCGCTCTCCCTGGCGACTTTGCTTACCAGCGGATCAAAGTGGAACACAGAGGTTTCCAGGTGGGCGAGCAGCGGATTCAGTGTTTGCAGGGAGATGGGGTGGCACAGGCCATTGAGCGCAAACAGGTCGTTAAACACCGGGACGGCCTGGTTTTCCAATAACCTGATCCTGCGCTCTATCAGCTCGTAGCAGTTGGCGCGACAGGCCTCGCGGTCTGCCTTGCGCAATGCTGCGTCCAGCTTTTCAGTGTCAACGGCATATCTGTAGTTGTCGAACGGGCCCCGTTCATAACCCTTGTGATCAAAGATGGCCGAGTGTACCAGCATGGCGCTCTTGAAGTGGGGATGCGCCTGGGCAGACTCCGCCACTGTCGACAGGTGGGTCAAGTGCAGACCAGTCTGGTTCGTGAGCCACTCCAGTTCAAACAACAAGTCCGGTAACGGCACAGCGGGTATGTTCCGTTCCCGGAGAGAGGCGAGCTGGTCCTCATCACTGTCGCCAGCCCTCAGGCGACGACGGACCTCTTCCAGCAGTACCCTGCGGGCAGCTTCGGATTTATCCGTGGCTTCTGCCGCACCCGGGGTGGTCTGTCCGCCGCCGAACTGGGCCCGCCAGTCCTCCCCGAGCAGGTCGTCCACCCATCGGGTCAAACCGCCGGCGAACTCAACGGTCTCTGCCGCCTTACAGGCGAAGCCTTCCATCCGCTCCAGTTCGTACCGGATTTTGCCCAGCATGCTGTTGTCATCGTCCAGGCCGCTGCCGTCCAGTGCCTGGGCCACAACAGCAGGGTTGGTGGCATCTTTTTCACGGTTCGGGTCCCGGCGACGGCAAGGGGCTGCGTCGCTCAACGATACCCAATCCCTGCCTGAGTTATTGTCGGGGCCGAACCGTCGGCGGTGCCCATACCCCTTGAGCATCTCCAGGTTCTTACAGCGGGCGTGACGGCGGGCGTTAATGGCCCGCGCCCCGTTCTTGCCGTATGCGGGAATACCGGTCAGTTCGCGGTAACTAGCCGGAAGGTGGATGATTTCCTGCCCGGACTCCAGGGATTCAACGTACTCCCAACTCCACTGTTGCTCGGACCAGGCCAGTTCCACATCGCCAATGGTCCACTGTGCCGCCCCCACGGTCTGGAAACGGGCCGGTACCCAGAGCGTGTCCAATACCACGCCGGCGGGTTCACGTTCGCCCGCGGCGATGGGGCCTTCGCTTTTAACCAGTTCCCTGTAATGGGGCAGATCAATATCCCGCAACTTGCCATTTTCATCGGTCTGAAGTTCACGCCAAAGGATGCCTTTCCAGAAAACATACAGATAGCCGGGCCTTAGCAGGGCGTGCCCCGCTTCGCCCTCCACCCGTGGCATTTCGGCCAACGGGTAGATCGGAAACAACAGGTTAGGCTGGGTGTACGCGGAAAGCCGGGTTGGGTGAGGTTGATCCAGCAACGGCAAGCGCAGGGTGCCCCCCTGCTCCTTCTCAACCGTAAGTGTGAGGGTATGGTCAAAACGCTCAGCGGCACCCACCGCGTACTCGCACTCATAGCGCTGGTGCCATTGGCGCTGTTCCATTGAGAATGTGCTGACAGGCTCACCGTTTTTCTCCAATACCAGCCCATGGCCTGGGTGAACGTCGGTTCCGGCCACTTCAACATAGAGCTTTTCCGGCTCCTTACAGGGGGAGCCTGCTGAAATATATGGTCCTGTCACCGTTGACCCTCCTTCCAATTCCGTTTGGACATGAGCCCTTGATGAACGGCCAGCTGGCTTTCTGTGCTTAGCTGTAACCACCCTTCGCTCAGTGCCTGATCTTCCGTCGGCATTTCTCCTGGCCGTTCTGCCCTACAAACCTCCCCACCCCGGGGCCAAAGCCATTGACAGATCGGTCCATGAAACTTGGCCCGCTCTGTGTCCTCAAGGGTTGGGTAGAGCGCACTCGCAATCCAGGAATCGTGAAAGCGGAATAGAGAATCCACGCCACCTTCAACCCGAACAGACACCAGTGTCCGCAAATGGTCTGCCACGGTTTCAAGGCTTGTTTCAGAGCCCAGCATCGAACCGGCAAGGCCAGGAAACACTTGTTGCCACTGTTGTAACCATTTGTGGGGGTGGTCCAGCTTAATCAGCACCGGACTTACCTTAGCGAGCGCTTCGTAGGGAGCAAACTGATAGATTGCCACCCACTCCGGGGTCGCTATGTTTTTATAAACCAGATCCAGGGTGTTGTAGGCGGGGTGCGCCCCTTCGAGTAGCGCGAACCATTGCAAGCCACTGTCGCGGAAGCGGAAGCCGCCGGCCTCCATCGTTTCTATGTCGGCCATTATGCGGTCTCCCGACAGGGGCAGTGATCAAGGGGGCAACTACCATCGGGCTGCTCCATGCATTTGTCTACCAGTGCCAAGTCTTCTACCGCTGCGACTTCCAGCAGTTCTATGGTCTCATCTGCCTTGCCAATAGGACGAACAGGGGCTTCTGCCAACTTTACAGGCGCAACAGCCCCCCCATTCTTCTCCACCAACCCAGGCATCTCCGGCACCTGAACCTTCTGACCACTCCCCTTACCCGGAGCCCCTCCAGCATTCAGCTTGATGACAGCGCCACCCATGGCCACGCCGCTTGGGTCGATCTTCACAAAGCTGCCACCAGCCTTGAGGGTGATTTCCGCACCCGCTTCAATCACGGCTTTCTGGCCGGCCTTGATGTGCAGTTCGGTGCCGGAGTCAGTTAGCCAGGCGGTGCCGGCTTTGAGGTGGAGGGTGCCGGTAACGCTGAAGCTATGGTCTTTCCCGGACTGTTCGCGTTTCTCGCCGGCCACGGTTTGGTGGCTACTGCCTTTGACGTGGCTGAAGCGATGCTTGCTGACCGTCAGGTGGCTGTCATTGCCGATGACTTCGGTACGGTTGTTTTCGGTGAGCAGAGCCAGGTCTTTCTGGGCGTGAACATAAACCTGTTCTTCGCCGGCTTCGTCTTCAAACCGCAGCTCGTTGCTGCCCTCGCCCTTGTGGGTTTTGGATTTCAGGGTGGTGCGGGTTTTATGCTCCGGCAGCGCATACGGTGGCGTGTTGGTGGCGTGCCAGGTTCGGCCGGTGATGATGGGCTGGTCCGGGTCTCCGTCCAGGAAGGAGACGATTACTTCATGACCGATCCTCGGCAATGCGGTGAATCCATACTGGCCGCCGGCCCACTCCTGGCTGACCCTAAGCCAGGCACTGCTGTGTTCATCGTTGGCCCCATAGCGATCCCAGGGAAACCGCACTTTCACCCGTCCGTACTGGTCACAATGGATTTCTTCGCCTTCCGGGCCGGTAACCATGGCCATCTGGGGCCCGTCCATCAGGGGTTTGTGCTCACACAGCGGCCGCCAGCTTCGGTCTGCGGGGATGGCGCTAAAGTGGTTGCCGTAGCGTGTCGGTTCGCTGCCACCCTCTTCTTCCAGGGCCTGAGGTTGAGAGCCGGTGTGGGTTAGCGCCGTGAGCAGCCAGTCGCGGTTCAGGATTTCATTGTCGTGGTCGGTCAGTGCCACCCGGGCACCAGGTGCAAAATCCGGGCGATTGCTTTCACCAAAGGCCGTGCTGACGTCACTGCGCAGGGCCTGAAGCCTGGTTTCAGTGAACGGCCGACCACTGGCGTCCTGTTTAAAGCGGCCAGGGTAGTCGTAGTGCTGGTAGTCCGCCCGGTGGAGGATCTGGTCGCCAGCTTGTTCATGCATCAGGGCGTAAGCCGGGTTTTTGAAGGTGTAATCCTTCATGGCGACCGAAGCGGGGCGCACCCGCTCCCGATACGCAAACCGGAACACACAGGGCCTTCGGGCACTCCCTCCTGCTTTTCCGTTGTATGGGGCAGCCTCAAGCCTGGGCGAATCGCGATGATGATCGGCAAAAATCAGTGCAGGTGGCTCCTGGCCATCAAGGCCGCCATGCTGGTAGCGATAGTGCCAGCCTTCCTCCGCAGCCAGACGTTCAACAAAGGCCAGATCACCTTCCCGGTGCTGGACGCAGTATTCCCGCTCCTCGGGGCCGCGCTTAAGATCAAAAACGGTATCGACGATCCCCCGCTCCTCCAGCAGGGTACGCACAATCTCATCCGTGCCCCGGTTCTGGAAAATACGGCTGTTGTGCATCAGCGCCAGGCGCCAGAGCGGTGGCCGGAAAACCAGTTCGTAGCGGGTACGCCGATGGCCGGAATCGCCGCGGGCAAATTCGCTGACCACGCCGGTAAAGCGACGCAGCGGCATCCCGTCCTGCCAGACTACCAGATCCACCGGTTGCTCCAGCACATTCGAGGC
>Ga0098034_1000900_pt1 | contig 11457 bp, 30 predicted proteins | sample 2_EtaG_FD_77062 | JGI IMG/M metagenome (GOLD analysis project Ga0098034, IMG submission 77062) | Marine viral communities from the Subarctic Pacific Ocean - 2_ETSP_OMZ_AT15125 metaG | ecosystem: Environmental > Aquatic > Marine > Oceanic | place: Pacific Ocean | collected 2015-01-07
AAATTTTTCATATCTCTTAATTTTTAATTATACTTAAATATAAGACCTTTTTTTCAAATAACCTAATCTTTTGGGAACTTTCTTTTGTGCTTATCTTTCCGAGTATACTTCTTCTTGTTCCGATGTACACTAGGTTTCATTGCATCATATATTTCCTTCATGGAGGCTATTATATTCTTCATCTTCTTCAATTTAATCTATACTTTTCCTTAATTCCAAAATCATCCAATACTTGTAATCTTCTTTGCAATTGTACCATACAATCTAAGAAATCGGTATCAAACATTAAACCCGTTTCCACAGTATCATAAAATGCCATAATGCCATTAACTGTATTATCAGCGTCGGCTTCCGCAGAAATGTATGCTAAATAATATACAGGTGGATTAATATAATCGTGTCTGTATTCTAGTTCATATAAGTCTTGCAGCATATTATCAAATGCCTCAAATGTCATAACTAATTTTTCTGGCTTCTTCATATATCTTATTTTAAATGCAGATAAATAATCCGCAATATATAACTTGATAACAAAGTATTGTTGCTAAAGTTGCAAACCCTGCTAATATTGTGACGAATACGCCAATTTCAATTTTTCTCTTTTTCATATCTCTAATTTTTAATATTACTTAAATATAAGACCTTTTTCTCGTAAGTCCTAATCTTTTAGCAAAAAAGTTTGCTGACTATTTAAAGCCAACAAACCCCTCTTCTAATTCTATATCCAATTCTTCTACTATTTCATTTAGTCGGTAATAAGGTGCATTTTCAAGATCGTCGATTACGTCCTCTTCAACATCTTTTACAGTGTATCCCGATCCATAACCTATAACCGTTACAGCTTTTTGGATATCTCGCAAATGCTGATTGGCATTATACTCCCATTCACTTTCACTAAAACCTCCTTTTTCTAATTCTCTTTCTTCAATCTCTTTATATGCCTTAGCCCACCTTTCCCAAACTTCATCTCTTACTTCCGTTGAAACCTTATCATTATGAGCATACATTTCTTTGCTCCAAGGCTTTGTAATCTCAATTCCGTGCTGGAATACTTTTTCTTTTTTCTTTTTCATATCTCTTAATTTTTAATAATACTTAAATATAAGACCTTTTTTGTTAGGATCCTAATTTTTTACCAATTATTTTTTAATTATCTGGATTTAATTTTTTCAATTTTAGAGGTTCCTGAATTTATCATCTCAAAAACTTTATTCCAATTGCCCTCATCAGCAATCCATTCAATATCATCTTTTCCATGATGAATTTGCCAATTGGAATAAGCCCAACCATGGGTGAAAATTTTAAAATCTCCAGCTTCATTTTTCTTAATAGTCCACCTGTATCTGTTATCACAGGTACAACTTACCAAGTCTATTTTAATTTCTCTGGCATTTTCTTTTACCTCTAACTTTGGAGGATTTTTTAATAATTCTCTGTATTTTGACATATCTCTTAATTTTTAATATTACTTAAATATAAGACCTTTTTTGTTAGGATCCTAATTTTTTACCAACTTTGTTTAAACTTTTTTACCAAAATTTAACTTTATTATAAACTTCCTCAAATGAATCAGCCATGCCCTGCTTTAAAGGTTCCATATAATTTCCCTGCATAAAATTTGCAGTTGTCTTATACATATTACCCATTAGCTGCATTAATATTTTGCCATTATATACAAAATAAACAGCATTGTCTGATTTATAAATTCCATTTTCCATATCTCTTAATTTTTAATATTACTTAAATATAAGACCTTTTTTGTTAGGATCCTAATTTTTTACCAATTATTTTTAAAAAAGTTATTCACAATTAATATCCCAATTGCCAACCTGAGCCACAACCATAATTAACAACATATATATCTTCATTCTCAAATTCAAATTGCACATATACTCCACATATTTTAATAATAGTTTTATCATCAGCTGTATCATATGTTAATATATAATTGTCATAATTAAATACCTGATACAAATTCTCAACAGGCATTCCCGTTTCAGATTCTAATGCCTCAGCATAAATGTCACATATTTCCTCATCTGAATAATGCAATCTGACAGGTTCTTTTTTACTAATTTTCATATCTCTTAATTTTTAAATTTATATAAATATAAGACCTTTTAAGTTAGGATCCTAATTTTTTACCAATTATTTTTAAATTATTTTTTACCATAATTAAAATTGTATTAAATCAATAACCATTTCTCCCGTACCAATTCCATTTTTAGTAATTTCATAATTCGGATCCATCCCGGAGCTAATCACATCATCAACTAGCTCATAAACATACCCAAACATTTTATCATAATACTCACAATCTAAACTATACATATCTCTTATTTTTAAAATTATACTTAAATATAAGGTAAATAAATGTAGGATCCTAATTATTTACACACTTTTTTAAACTTTATTTTAATTCAACACAATCAAAATATATATCTTCAGCCAATAATAAGCCAAAACTGCCAAAACTGCTATATATATCATCATCTATTAATCCTAATAAAAATTCATCATCTACTTCTCTATCCCAATTATCACCACTTTCAATCCATTCTACCAAATCTCTATCATCATAACATAATTCGCTAAATTCGCTTCTAACTTTTTTCAATAAGTCTAACTTATTTTCAGCCAACATTTCTATAACGTCATATTCCTCAATGCCTCCACCAAAAGCATAACCATATTCCACTTTAAATTTTCTCATATCTTTTTTTTTAAATTATTAATATTACTTAAATATAAGGTAAATAAATGTAGGATCCTAATTATTTACACACTTTTTTTAAATGTTTTTACTAAACAATAGTAACTTAATAATAAATGGAAACACCTTGCTCTTCCTTTTTCGTCTAACTGACTATAATTAATTCCAAATTCCTGGTGTGATACTTTATTAAGATCTTTTTTTACATTACTCATATTATATATTTTTTAATTATTAATACTTAAATATAAGCAAAAAAGGGCAATTAAACAAATAATTACCCACTTTTTTTTAAATTAATTTAATAACTCACATTCTAATAAAATTGCCTCATTTAAATTTACATCAAATTTATTTTTACACATATTATCAATTGCATAGTCATAATCGTCATAATAACTATAATCAGCCGTCTTAAAGCCATTTAAGTCGTCATTCTCAATATAAATATTTTTTAATAATTTTAATTTCCTAACTTCGTCTATTAAGTCATATTCATTTTTTGCGTCATATATACTACTATATATTATTACATCGTCTAAACAATTAATTACATCTACTTTAAATTTTCTCATATTATATATTTTTTAATTATTAATACTTAAATATACCACCTTTTTTTCAATTTTCCTAATTATTTACACACTTTTTTTAAACTATTTTTATTCATAATATTCAGACCGGACAGTAAAAATGGGACACATTTCTGTGCCCCAATCCTACTAGGTGTTATATAATATAGTCCCGATGATGGACTCGCAAGTCTGACATTCAGAGCGGTTGCTATATATATTGTTTCTAGTTTTACTTTTAGTTATAACCTACAAACCCTACTGTTAAAGGTAGGTTTAACTCCTGGTGAAGCTTATCCAATTGCCAATATCTTAGATCAGCTACGGTTTCCTTTGTAAGTGTATCTTCGGATCTGATAGCAGTTCCGTTAACAAATACTGGTCCGTTGTCAATCATTTCATTGAGAATTGTTTGAGCTTCATTTTTTACTTGGTCGTTGTGAGAATACATCTCGTTACTCCATGGTCTTGTTAATTCAACTCCGTACTGGAATTCTGGTGTTTTTTTAGTTGTTGCCATTTGGTCTTTCTTTTTTGGTTAATAATAACTTCTAACTTATACTATAATATAATAAATCTATATCTAAAATCCAAATCTAAAACTAAATATTATTCTAAAAATAAATGTGTCATATCATTCTAAAAATAAAGTGGGCCACTTATGGCAGGCAAGAGATATGAAAACTAACCTGCTCAGACGGGAGACCTGTCTCCAAGGCCCACTTATAATGTCTGACAGAATATTCAGAGGTTTTGCTATTGTATCTTCCTACTTATCTGCAGGTGCAATTGAACTACGCCCTTCTGTCATGGGTATACGCATTTATACTTTTTGTATTTTTAATCTAACACCAAAATGTTTTTCCAATTGGTCTAGCCTAATTTCATTTTCAAATCTACTTATAATACTTCTTAGTATTCGGTATTCAAAAGAATCTTTTGTAAATGATTCGATTTGCTCCGGAAGTAAACTATATTTTAATGCTCCAAATATCTCTGCTACTATGTAATCTGCACCTTTTTCCATATCTCTTAATTTTTAATTATTATACTATTAATATAAGAATAATATTTCAATTATCCTAATTTTTTATTATCTTTTTCTGGTTTATATTCCGGATTGGGTTTATTTTCTGAATTTAATACAAAATGCATTATAGTATCTACCACATCATTATAATATTTATATTCTTCGTTACTAAATTGATAATGTGCATATCCCGGCCCATGTAACATAAAAGTTTCTAATTTCTCGACAACCGTATATGATCCTGGTACATGTTCTACTATAAACTCTAACATACTTTGATAGTAACTATCTATATATTTTTCGCCTTCTACTTCTTCACATTCAACTCCACTCCCACAACAATCATTACACTCTTCGTCATGGTCTACCTCACCGGTTCCATTGCAATTATAACAACCCCACTCCTCTTCTTCCCAATCACAATCAACAGCATTACAATTCCCATTATTACAATATTCATAATATAGTCTTCCTGACACCCTAACTAATTCTCCGTGCACGGTTTCTGCATCACCTTGTGCTGGAACTAATTTATCGAATAGTTTATCATGTTCTTTTTGGTATGCTCCATTGTCATCCCAATACGTGTTACCCGCCGGCGTATTTCTTTTTTCCATATCTCTTAATTTTTAATTATACACTAATATAAGAATAATAATTCAATTATCCTAATCTTTTATGATAATAATTCCGGCTTATTAACATATTTTGAGTCTAGCCAAAATTCATCGTTAGTCGATTGTAAATCTCTAACATATACTTTTTTGTTGAAATTATCTATTCTTAATACCTCAAATGTATCATTATTAGTATCTGTTAATATATCTCCTTTTTTTAATTTTGAAAAAGGATTATGTTTTCTTTTATATTTTTCCATATCTTTATTAATCAATTTAATCTCCTCATTTCCTATGGAAACAATTTGTCCATTATTAATATTTTTATACATCTTCTTACCCAAAAACACTTGCCCGGTGGGAACATATGTCCCGGTGGATATTAATGTGTCCTGATATCTAACTGTCATTTTTACTTCTAGCATATCTCTTTTTTTAAATTATTAATATACTTAAATATAAGAAAAAAATCAACACGAGTCAACCTTTTCCACAACTTTTTTTAAATTATTTATTAACCTCTCAGCTTTTGGATTTAATAATCCTTCCTTAGGGTTATTTACATAGTCATTTACCATGTCTGCTATTTTTTGAAATGCTTCTTTATCAGTCATATCTCTTAATTTAATGTTTTTGCAAATAATATTATGTCACTTTTTAAAAACTGTTCGTCTAGGAATTCAGAATCAAATCCCTGATCCTCCCACTCATCCAGATACTCATCCAGATCTGGTAAATTCTCGATTTCCGGATCTGCATACTTATCTACTAATTTTTGATAATTTAATTGCTCTGCTAATTTTTTAAATTTATTTCTCATATCTCTTAATTTTATTATTTCTTAAATATAAGCAAAAAATCAACACGAGTCAACCTTTTTGCTAATTATTTTTAAACTTTTTTATCTAGACATCCGCTTACCCATTAAAAACTTTTCCATATCCGCTGGGTCAAATTCTAGATCTCCATTGTCTTTAACCCACTGTTCTAGAGCAGGTACTATGTTAATAATATTATTATAATTAGGTACAGCGGGTACTTTTTTTAATGAAATCTTAAGTTCTGCGATTAAATCTGTAATCATATAATGTCCTTTTTTCATATCTTTAAATTTTAATATACTATAAATATAAGACCTTTTTTTCGTAAATCCTAATCTTTTAGCAAATTTATTTTTCAGAGCTTAATATTTCGTATAACAATTCTTCGACTCTGCTCGGATCTCTAACTGTTTCTATATCATGGCCGTTCCATTCAATTTCTATGTACATGTCACTTTCTTTAAAGATCCTATTCTCATGATCGAAGAATTCATCGGTTACAATTCTATATACCGTACCGGTGCTCGTATCTTCATATATTTCGACCGTACGATCAACTTTAATTTTATTAATTAATTCCATATCTATTAATACTTTTTATGGTTATACCCTAATATAAGAATAAAAATCCACAAATCCTAATGATCTTCTAAAAATATTTTACTCCGTATAGCTAGAGAACCGAACAGATCTGCACGAAAAGTGCGGAGATTGCCCTAAAAATAGAAACTCCAGGCTATATATTAAACTAAAAATACATAGTAATACATTCTATATATACACACGCACATCTAAAAATACATTCTAAATATACGTTATATTGGACTAAAAATAAACCGTCTTCCCTTTCCTCCTGGTACTTGGTCTAAAAATAGAAAGGCATTTGGTCTAAAAATAAATCTAAATATTGGACTAAAAATAGCGACCATTCCGCCTAAAAGTAAATGGCTCTAAAAGCACGTATAATGGACTAAAAATAACTCCTGGTGAACTGGCCTACCTGGTGTTGAGATATAGAGCCTATGCCCCCTAAAAATAATGTATACTGGTAGAAAGGGGACTTTACCCATTCTTTGCTCCATACTACACACTTATACTCTCTAAATACCCACATCCGCGTCTAAAACTAATACGGCTTATCGAAGGGCCTGAAAGGACCGAAGGTAAACGTACTACATACCACACCTATTCTTCGCCTGGTAGTAACTAAAACTAAAACCTATCTAAAAATAAAAGTACTTTGCTCTAAAAATACTTCCTTATAATAGTCTAAAAATTGACTAAAAATAACAATGTATATACTTATGAGCTATATTGCTTTCTTATTATAATGCTTATTACTATTATACTTATTAGTACTATTCTTCTTTGCCGAACAATATGTATACTGTTGCTAGCAGGAAAGCTACTACTGGTAGTAATATTGGTATATGTACTATTATTTGATATAATATAGGTATTCCAAATACTATTGCTACTACCCAAGCTAATGCTTTTTTTTCTTTATTCACTTTTGTTTTGGTTTAAATTTGAATCTATTAAAGAACCTCTTGCGTTTAATTCTCATATATCGCCTTACAAGTTCATCTACATTGTCATTCTTTATATTCATTTTTATTTATCTTCTTTTGGTTTTTCTATATGTAAATCAAATTCGTTACATGTTTCTTTGTCTCTAACCCAATCTTCTTGCAATGTTTCTGCTAATGTCATAGAATACTTTTCCCCATCTTTTTTCTTCATTTCCAGTTCGAACATGTTCTCACTTAAATATTCATATACTTCTTCATCTGTCATTCCTTTAAGTTGATCATAATCTTCTGTATCAATTTCTATTGTGTGACTCCATCTATAAGTACACCAACCTTCTGTCATATAAACTTTTACTTTACTCATCTTCTTTGTTTTGGTTTTTAATCTAATAATACCATATAAGCTCTAGGGTTATTTGCTCTAAACCAATATAAAGCTTTTTCAAAGTCTCTAAGCTCTTGTGCATTTATTCTATCGTAACCTACTGTTCTAAATACTAATTCACAACCCTTTATAAAATCATACATAGATAACTCTACATTATTTAATTTATAGGTAGAACCACTAAAAGGGTTTTGCACTTTTGCTCCTTCTTCATGTAGTTCCCCTTTAAACCACTTTGGTATTTTTATTTCTTTATTCATCTTTGTTTTGGTTTAATTCTTTCAAATAATACAATTTCATAACACCACCAATGTAGGCTAACAAAATGTCTAAATATAATTATAGTCGGTATTATGACCTTTGCTGATACTTTGTTTACTTTACTCATCTTTGTTTTAGTTTTTCTATTAATGTACTTATCTTTTTACATTTATCATAATCTTCTGTGTGTTCGAAATAATTTAAGCAAGTCTTTAGGGCTCCTTCAAAATCTTTTGATTTACTTTTCATAACGACTTCATCTCTATTATTCTCAAAAGCAACAACGACAAGTGTTGCAGAATCCTCTCCAGCCTCAACAGCCTCTTCAATACATTTAAATGTGTTGTTGTATATTAATTCATAGTCTTTATCATCTTTAAAGAAAAAGTTCTGCATTTCTTCTATATTATCAAATTTTAAATATAACATTTTTATTTATCTTCTTTGGTTTTTTAATTCTTGACAAATCGTATATTCTTCTATTTTTTGAAAATAAGGTAGTATGTGGTTTATCATCCCATTTCTGTCATCAACTGAGTAACCTTCAAATGTAAAATTATCTTTTTTCATTATATGATACATTTCCCACATTGCCCTATCTAATATCTCATTATCATATATTTCTCTACTCATCTTTGTTTTGGTTTAATAGGTTTATTTGTTCCTCTGTTAATTCATCTTTAAATCTTGGGATTTTCCATCTATCACCAACCTCATGCTTAAATGGTAAATACCAAGTAGCACCTTTTTGACTACATAATAACTCTCTTTCCTTTAGCGTCAATTCCCTACTCATCTTCTTTTTGTTTTAAATAATTTGTATAATCTGCATAAGCTTTTTTTACCGAGCTTCCTCTTCCTATAGGATTTATTGATTTTGTTCCATTAAAATAATTAACTTTGTCTTCGTTATTAAAACACGACCATATATCCATATAGTAATTATAGTGAAATAATAAATTATATAATTCTCTTTTAGTTTTTTCTTTTGTTATATCCATTGTTATTTTATTTTATAAATAATAATCTTTTAATATTGCACACCGTTCATATTCTTCTCTCTCTTCATAGTGCCGGATCATATGGGCAAGATCCTTATCGGTTGGTGATGTTGGATCGAATGGAAATACTACTAGGTATCTAGATCTATCTAATATACTATCATAGGTTCCATTACCTAACAGCAAATCATACATTGCATCCATTGCTGCCGACTCATCATATGTCCAGGTTTCTTCGTTAAACATTTTTATTTTTTTCTTCTGCTTTCCGTTTTTCATCATATTCTTCATTATAGAATTCCAGATATGTTTTTTGTTGTTCAGCATCCAATTGGTGAAGAACTAATGGATTAGGTTCTCCGGTTAGGTCTTCATAATATGGGTTCAACTCTCCTGTTTGAGGATCGTGGGTTGGTATATTTTTCTTATTCATCGTTTTTAGTTTGTAATTTTATTTAAAATAGAATTCACAATTTTAATGCACTCATGTTGTTGATTGTTAGTTTTAATGTAAGACAATAAGTTTGTCATGAGCTTTATTTCTTCTTTAGTTAGATTTTTCATAGTTGTAAAGTTTAATTGTTTATTTGTTTATTAAACGGTTCTGCCTTTTTCATAAACATGTTTTACTGTCGGGAATCTTAAACTTAATCCTCCTTCTTGATTTTTTGTCTCTTCGAAGTATTGAACGGTAATTGTTTTACCTAACAATTGTTCTGGATTTGCTTGGTATCGTATTCTTTGTTCTTGATTCCATCCAGATCCAACCGCAACTTTGTAACCTTTATGTTCAATCCATACATTAGCTAACATTGGTATTACAACTTCTTTGCCTTCTCTAATTACTCGATGCTCATCAAATTCAATGTCTAACACTTCATATTCTGCATCGTGAAACTTTTTACATTTTAATAAGTTTTTAGATCTCTTACCTTCATAAGTAGAATCCTTTCTTAACATCACTCCTTCATGTCCGTTCTTATCGGCGTCTGATATCATTTCTGACAAATGCTCAATATCTTTAACTATTATATGTGGCAATATACTTAATGTTTTTGCATCACTAAATACTCCATCTAATTCCGGTAATCTTTGTAACCTTTCTGTTAATGAAATATGACCTTCTTTTGAATCAAATTCTTCAATTGATATACAATCAAATATAATATATTTTGGATTTTCAATGGTATGATCTTTTCTTTTGATTTGTTTCATTATTCCTTGAAAATCTTCATTTCCATTTTCATCCATTAAACAAATCTCTCCATCTAATACAAAATCATCATGCCAACTTATTTCATTACTGATATATAAAACATCGTCCAATACTTTTTGTAAGGTCGTAAACTCATTTCCTTGTCTAGAATAAGCAGTTACACTATCTCCTTCTTTTCTAATGATACATCTTACGCCATCTAACTTTCTAGACGCTAACCAAACTTCGTTTTCAAAATCACAAAATTTAGGTTCATACTTAGTTGCTAATGCAACATCAAATGTTGGAATTAAATTTGGAATAACTTTATTAATAACTGATTCGGAAGCTCTAATTTCTAAATTTCTATCAATTATAGAATAAAACAAATCTTCAAATTCCGGATAGGCATTTATATATGAAACAACATTCGTAATAGAATCATGTCCGGTGAACAACCTTTCATTTAAATGATCTAATAAACTAAAGAAAGAATCATTTGGATTATCACCTACTATAGAAGTAAGTACATCATCTGCTAAATGACTCATCTTTTTACAAGTCTTACTAGTTACATAATACTTCTTATAAGGATCATATGTATAATTTAACGCCTCTGTAATGAACTCATCGTCTTTTATTGAATCAATAATAACCTTTTTCTCATTAAGTGATGAAGTAGATTTCATCTCATTTACAAATTCTTGTAACCTTTTTAAATTTTCTGTTTCTTTATATTTCATATCGCTTATTTTATAATATTAATATAAGAATAAATTTTCACAAATCCTAATCTTTTCTCGATTATTTGCGTATAGTATCTCCTGGTAGAAGATGATATGAATTGTCTTTTAATCTATCTTTGATATTTTTTAATATGTTAACTTGTTCTATCCAAACGAAATTGTTTCTTTTAATTGTCCTATCAATGACAGTAGTAAGATTATAAATTTTATCATCAATAGCATTTACTAGTGTCCGATATTCATCTGGGCTTAATTCTATTTTATCTTTACTCATCTTTGTTTTGGTTTTTCAAAATATGGTTTTTCATTACTCCCCAATAACCTTTTAAATTCATTTGGGGTATTTTTATCATCTAAATATAATACCTTTGTTTTAATATATTCTTCTCCTGTTAGTATTGTTTTTGCTAACCTATGGTTTCCATCTAATACATAGGAAAATTCTCCATCCTCTTGAACCAATATTATGGGATATTGTAAATCAGCTTTCATTATCCTTTCTTCATCCTTTGTAACCCTATCTAATTGTGACCTTAATTTATTCTGTAAATCACTAACGCTAATATTCCTAATATTATCACCTA
>Ga0098034_1000903_pt1 | contig 11451 bp, 11 predicted proteins | sample 2_EtaG_FD_77062 | JGI IMG/M metagenome (GOLD analysis project Ga0098034, IMG submission 77062) | Marine viral communities from the Subarctic Pacific Ocean - 2_ETSP_OMZ_AT15125 metaG | ecosystem: Environmental > Aquatic > Marine > Oceanic | place: Pacific Ocean | collected 2015-01-07
TAATTCAGTTTTAGTTTTTAATATATCCTCTTTTAATTTTTTAATATCATTCATTTATCTATTTTTAATAATCATTTAATTTTGAACCTATAAAAAAAATCTATAATATTGTTGGTAATGTCAAGTATTTAATGTAGGTTTGTTATTACGTTCTTTGAAACTATTTAAAATATGGGGGTGACCTGGAATTGATTGGCATTAATTCGTAAGAGTCAGCACGTCGAGGCTAAACTAACCTTGGAAAACTGGTTTATTTTTCTAAAACGGCAACGTATTAGATACCATGACAACTCTTGGACTTATCCATGACGAGTCAACTGTGACTGTAGCGTAACTAGGTTACGACTATTTAGTCCCGTTCTTACTAAAGAATTTAAGATTTGTTTCTTTGGTTTGTAGAACGTCAAAACACAAATCAAACCCACTGACGTTCATTGAGGTGGTTAAATATCAAGATGGCTGGGACTCTGGATGGTTGTTTATTCTATGAAAGGTTAGTCCGAAGATAAATGAATAAACTAAACGTGTAGGATAGATTTTTATTAATAGTGAGCAAGACACGGGTTCGAATCCCGTCACCTCCACCAATTAAAAGAGGCGTCCAGTACTGACGCATCCATAGACCTTCGGGTACATCATAGGTAAGACTATGTAGGACATAATTACCATTTAGCCACGCGTTTGGTAAGCCTCTCTTTAATCCTATAGATTATAGCATAAAAAAAGTCCCGTGAAGGGACTTTTTTATATATACTGTGGTTACTTATCCTTCTTTAAACTTAGTTATATATTTTTTTATTATATCACCAAATGGATTTGCGGCTGCTCCAGCAGTTTGTTTTCCTGTGGTTGTCTTACTACCTTCTGGGTCTTCTTTAGAACCAAATTCGTAATTATCTTCTGTCTTCTTTAATACACCTTCTACTTCACTTTTCTTTGCTCCCAATGCTCCACATACAGTCTCCTTAATGGATTCTTGAACCTGTTGAAATATTTCACTATTATCTACAAGGTTACCTAAAGAATTACCAATTATCATTTCCATGGTACCTGCTTGGACTATTCCTGTTTTAATAGCAAACATTCGGGGGAGATATTCACCTAATATTCCCCTAGTAAGTACTCTAGTAAGATAATCACAATTCAATAATTGTGGTAACTCAAAAAACGGGACCTCAGCTAATGCAATTTTTAAGGCTCTATAAATTTCACTATCCTCTTTCATTCCAAACATACGAAGAACCATTCCCCAAATTCCTTCTCTCGCTACATCCCAGAAAGTTCCCCACACTCCTTGACTAACACCACCAGCTACACTTACTGTTTCTATTAAAGATTTTTTGTTATGTTCTAATGAATAAGAAATTTCATTTAAGGTAAATCCCGCTCTATGAAGTCGATGCATATCCTTAACAAAATTTTCTCCAACTATTTGTGGAGATTTATCCTTATTTTTTCTTTCAAACCTATCAGCCCAATTTTCTAATCTAATCCTTTTAGATTCAGATAAAAAAGGTTTGTTAGAAATGTTAGGTGTATCAGTCTCTATTATGTTTTCAATAAAGTCAACTAATTGGGATTCTGTAAATTTAACTTTGGACATATTATTTTATTTTATTATTTTTTATCTTCACCTTTTCCGGTTAATCTCCATGCACGTTTAACTTGACTACTACCACCACCTATAAAATTATATTTGTAATAACAAAAAGATAATGCTCTTTTAGTGGCTACATAATCTGGTGTACTCGGTAAAAGAGCAGCGGATAAACCAATAATATGTTTACATTCCTCTTTATCTACTGGTTCTTTTTGTTTTTTTAATCTTTTTTCTAATTTTTTTGCTGTTTTTCGTGCCTCTTCTTCACTGACAAATTTATCAGTAATTTTATCTATATCTTCGGAATCACGTTGTTGTGTTTTACTCTTGACTATAGGTTTAGGTCTACGTTTTGTTTTAGTTACTGTCGTATTTGATGATTTGTCTGATGATTTGTCTGATGATTTGTCTGATGATTTATCCTCTTTCTTTTTTTCGTCTCTATCGTCAGAATCTCCACCTACTCTATTAATTTTATATTTATTTAATTCCCTACTAAAATTAACTGTATATTGTTGTTCTCCAATTAATTCACTTTCTGTTATAAGAGATTCAAGACCAGTAATGGATTCAGTAAGTACTTCAAAATCTGAAGTCCCGGCTGCGAGTGCAATAGCTGCCCCTTGAATTGCAGAAGGTTTTCGTCTAACAATCGTAGGATTATCGGCACCTAACTGTTCAATATATTCATCTGGAGACCCATTAGATAATTGTATATCTTTTAAACGAGTACCAGAATTATATACAACACCCTCAACTTCTATATCTTGTCTTAATACCAGTAAATCGTTCATGGTGGAAGATTCCTTCCCTTTTCCTATAATGTCTAATACTTTTTGTCGGTCTGCCGGGTCTTGGACTGCCAAAATCTCTCCATCAGGAAAAGCAAAATAAACTTTTTCATCTGAACCTTCAATGTATTGAAACATTCCCAAATATTCCTCCGTACCCGCTAAAAAGACGGCTGCCACCGGTGCTCCAGTTTTTTCTACAAATAAATCCACTAATTGTCCACCAAAGAGACTTTGAAATCTAGTTCTATATGCGGGAAGTCCATCTGGTCTTTGGATTACTTTACCCGCTAATTTTTTCATTGCCGCATCTAAGTCTTCAGGAGTACGAATTTCTTTACCGTCAAGTATAGCTAAGGGTTTATTACTTAATATGTTGAAGATACTATTCATATAACTTTCGTCCAACTCATCCATTAATTCTTCTATTAACGGAACCCCATATTTAAGTTCATATAGTCCAGATAAATGAGAACAATCATAAAGGGTATCGACAGCTTGAAATGCATCTATAATGTCTCCTTCTTCGGTCCCAGCTCCTCTTACATAATCACCAGCTCCAACGAGGTCAGCTACACCACCCAGTACCGTATCTACCACACCTTTACCAAAATATTTTTCACCACCTTCGGTTGCATCATTAATTACTCCCACAAGACTCACTAATTCGTTTTCTGACTGAAATGTAAAATCTAACTCATCTTTAATAGCTGTTTTCTCTAGAATTTTATAAGCCTCCGGATTAAATGCAATATTAAGAATCATATTTTGACCTATTTCTCCAGTCTCAGCCCATTCTTGCATGGCGGTTTCGACCCCTGCAGCTTCTATCCCGTGTTCTCCCGGCATCAGTGCGTACGCTCCTAGTCCCCAGATAGCTAAGTTTTGAAGACCCGCAATAGCTTGTTTGTTCAACATCGCCGCGTAGACTTTGTCAGGCATATTGGCCTTTACGATTCTCCCACCTGATGCTAAATTCTTTAATGCTTTATCCCCTACCTTATAAAATCCCATGTCCTTACCAGTTTTACTTAGTGGTCTCGCAATCTTATCTAATCCTTTTGTGGATATCTTACCAGCTCCCAAAAACCAATCCTTAGCAAAATTAGCAGCTTTAGATTTTCCTGGTAGTTTACTACCTAATTTTGCTCCACCTCTACCTGCAATCCCTAAACCTTTTAAAATTAACGTGCCTAAGGGTTTTAATAATCCCAAAAATTCTACTACAGGTTCACCTTGAGGTCCTTTATCTGTAATAACATGTTTATGTTCCATTAAATTTTGTACGTAGTCCTTTCTTTCCTGTAAAGAAAAATCTTTATTATAACCACCAATATAGGTCATTTGTTTGAGTTCTTCTTGAAGTGTTAAGTTATTTTTTTTCATTACTTTTATCTTTTTCTATAAATATATCTACTTTTATTTAAAGTTATGCCCGTTGCATGGCATCTACCATTTCACCTTGGTCTTGTTTGTTGAGTCCACCAAAAAAGTTTTCACCTTCTGTAGAACCTAAAAATTGTTTGAATTTATTATTCATCTCTCCATCACTCATACCATCTATTGCAGCTTGTCCCATACCTATACCTGTTAACCACGATATAAACTTAGCATAGAGTTTAGTTCTATTTAAAAGACCTGAAGGGCTTATTTGCATATTACGTAGGATACCCCCTTTTCTAAATATTCTAACCGCTCCTCCCGCTTTGGAAATGGCTGCGGCTTCTTTAAAGACCTTTCCATAGGTTTTAACATCTCTCGCAAAAGTTTTAAAGAAAGGCCATTTTCCTACACCGTTTACTATCTTTGTTAAAAATTGTTGGACTTTACCACCACCGACTGCCTCTACAAATTTTTTGGCTTCAGGACCAGCTTTATTAGCGGCTTTAGATAATTTTGTTGGGTCTAGGGTTTTTGCCGCTGCATTCATCCCCTTAAAACTTTTACCTGATTTTATTGCAAAAATAACTGGTTTTGCTGCAATATCTCCAACATACGGAACAACCGATACTAAGCTTAACATTGCATACATAATGTCTCCTTGTTTAAAATAAGAAATAGCATTAATAGTATCTGCAGCTGGGGTTGGGTCTACAATTCCTACAACATCTAATAAAGTGTTATACCACCTACTCTCTTTTAATATGTCAGTGTTCTCATCTAAAGGATTAGCTTTTCCTCTTGTAAGGGTATATGTGTCTGCCCAATGGGTTACTCCTCCCCCAGCAGGATTAGCGGCACCTCTAGTAAGTCCACTTTCCCATTGACGTGCCCCAGTTCCACCTGCGTCTGACGTGCCTGCTTCAACACCACCACCTTCAATACCTCCCGATTCTTCTCCCTGTTCAATTAACACATCCTGTATCATAGTAATTAATTCGGTTTCAGTTATACGAATTTTGGATTTCATTTCTATTTTTTCTCATTCATTTTAACATCTACAGTAACTGTTACATTTACTTGGCTATCATTAGTTTTCCATTTCCATGTTTTCTTTAACTTATCATCTTCTAGGTTTTCGGTCATACTTTTATTACGAAGACTAAAAGTTCCCTTAGTAGCTTCTAAATGTCCCACAACATCATCAAATGCTTTTTTAGCTACTGGATGAGCATCCATTTTTTTTGGTTCTGTATGTTGTTCCATATCTTCGTTTAACATCCTTTCTATTACATGAATCAATTCTGTTTCCGTTAATCTAATTTTCTTTTTCATAATGTTATTTTCTCATTTATCCATTCTTTTAAAAATTCTCTGGATATATTAGTTATTTTTTTATTTATTGTGGGTGCAAGATAATCTTCTTCATCTGTCATTTCACACATAGCTTCCCTAATTAACTCCTTATTGAATTTTTCTTTTATGTGGGCTAAAGAATTATAAACCTTTAAACCATCATTTTCATAAATTTCATTTAAATACTCAAATACCTTTTCCTGTAGTGTAGGTTCAGAAATAAGAACATAGCGTTCATTTATAATATCTTTTACAATACTATTTAAATGGTACCCTAATTTAAATTTTTTGCCCATGGCTTTAATTTCTTAATAAATATTTGTAATTGTGTTAATAATTTATTACTTTTGTATTATAACCTAAAAAATATTTAATCATGAAAAATTCCTTTACCACCTTTTTATATATAGCTCTCTTTTATTTTACTTTACTTCTATTAGTTTCTTCGTGTAAGAAATATGAATTTGTTGAACCACCTACAATCCAAGGGAGTGAATGGATTCTTAAAAGTGGAAGGGTATATGTAGAAAATTTAGATAATGGTGAAACCTATTATTATGACCATTTTGGAGCTAATAGAACTAATTCTAATTTAGATATTTTTGGTGGTTCCTCCAGTGATATAGATAATTTACAACAATATCAAACATCGTGGTATTTTTATGATGGTATCTTTATTTTGGATAATAGTGTTACATATGATTATACATCAAGTGGGAGTGGTACAAGAACCCAATATACTGTTATAGGAATCCCCCCCTTCGGTTCTGCACGTAATGTTGGTGTAATAGAATTTAATGATGATATTCTTACTATTAAAGTATATGAATCTAATGAATCTAATAATGGAACAAATTACCATTATTTCTCTACACTCACATTTACAAAAAATGGAACCACTTGCTCTACTTGTATTACACCAGTTATAGAAGGTTATACATATGGTGGAATAATAAATGATGTAATAGAAACACCTACTCATTTAGAGGGAAGTGTGTGGATAATTACTCGTTATGATGAAGGAATGACACCTTATTATCCTAATGATACTTTAACTTTTCTAAGTAAAGTAGTGTACAGTATTAATGGAAGTGGTGGTCATACCTATTCCTTATCTAATATCGGTGGTAATAATATGCATCATTTAACACTATACGATTGTTCTACTTTGGGTGGAAATTACAGTGGTCAACTTTCTCTTTCCTTTATTGAGGCGGGAGAAATTAATAATATGACTATGAATGGTGTGTTTGGTACTAATAGTACTCTGCATGTATGGTTAGAAGAATTGTAATTAATATTCTTCGTTGTCAGTAAAATACGTATCTAAAGAACCATCATTTAATTTGTATACACTTTCCATTTTTTTTACACATTCCGTAACTAAATTCCAGTCTGCCTCCTCTATTGCTACATTTAAAAGTTCAATAATTTCGTCTATTTCCATAATTTTAAAAAGTTTTTTGAATAAGTATTATATCTTTTTATAAAAGACAAAAAAGATATTTCCTTTTTTTAAAAATATGACTAAATTGTTTTTATGAAGAAAAAAACACTGAGGATTGAACATCCTGATTTAGGTATCCATTTGGTAGATATGCTCGCTCTCCTAGACCCTTCTAAAACAAACAAATATACCCCATTTTTAATTAAAGAATTTAAAAAATTTCATGGTAGGTTTGAAAAAGCTACATCACCTACCCCTATTATTGTTAAAACTTTATTAGATAAAAGATATAAAGAAGCTAACTTATTACAAACTCACTTATTAGATTTTGTACTAGAAATTATAGGAAAAGAAAATATCCATGCTTTAGAAACGTTTAATAACCATTTAGAGGATAAAAGAACTGTTATAACTGACATTAATCAATTGGAATCATTTGGAGATATCCATGAACAAGTAGTTTTAGCAGAATTAAAACACAATAATTCCCAAATTAAAAAAGAAATTGTTACCCTTTATCGTGATGATACGTGGCTCATTATAAAACCTCTAACTTATGAATCTTCGAAAGTTTATGGGGCTACTACTAAATGGTGTACTTCCCAAAGAGAAAATAGTCGTCCCTTTTATGAGTATTCAAAAGAAGGGGTTCTTATTTATATCGTTAATAGAATTACCAATAAAAAGGTAGCGGTCAATTGGTATCGTTCCGAGGAAGGTCACACTGAACTGTCATGGTGGGATGAGAAAGATAGAAGGTTAGATTCTTTACAAACTAATTTACCTGATTTCATAATCAATAAAGTTAAAGAATTATTAATTAGTGAAAAACTTCCTAATCATGAGTTTTTTAGTAAAAAAGAAAAAAGTAAATCCACAGAAGTTTTAGAAAGCCCAATAGTAAGTAGATACGGTAACCTTATCCCATCTCCCGATGAATGGACCGTTTATAGGGAAAATACTGATGACTGGAATGCTGAGTATGAATGGACTATAAGTGATGAAGCCGGAATTCGCCATTTGAATATAGATGAAGCGGTAAATAAAACTTTAGAATACAACTACACCTATAGTGCCCTTAGAAAATCGTTAGATAATTTGGATGACTAAGCCCAATACTCTTTATATTGGTTTTCATTTAATGGTTCGACACTAGTCAATGGGTTACTATTAAATGCCATTTCTTTAGTGGAAAAGGGATTCTGTCCTTCATTTTTAAAAATTAAGACCTCACCTTTATTACTAGGTCCAAACACAAAATAATCTACCTTTGAGGGACTATAATATTTTAAACCTGTGGACTTTACAACTGACTGATTTTTTCTTTTATAATGACCATAAAGTGGTTTAGCTTGATAAGTGTGAAGATTACCACTTTCCTTATTTTTAACCTCAATATCAACACCACCTACGGCATCTCGTCTTAATCCCGGATTTATCTTCCAGATAACCTCATATCCATCTCCATACCACTTCTTTAAATAGCTCGACGCCCCCGTTTCATTTTTAATTCCGTACCCCCATGTACTATGGTTAGCAGCTGTAAGTTTTTTAAGTATGTCACTATTGGGGTGAAATAATTTTCCTTTATTTTCCTTTATAAAGGATACAAAGTCATCTATGTTAAAACTAAGGGGTAAATTACTATCTTTTAAATAATATTCATACTCCTCTAATAAAATATTTCTTACTACTGGGTTGGTGTTAAAGAAATTAAGAATGGACCATCCATGGTCACTTCCCTGAGCAATCTCAAAATCTAAAATTCCCTCCATATGATTTTCAGTGGGTTGTCCCCAGTTGTGGTTAATTCCCAAATCCTTATCTTTATAAATTTCTTTTAATGAGTCATCAATAGCATATTTAACTTTACCCATCCATGTTTTATGGCCCCTATGTTTCCAATTATAATCTTTTTTAATATCTTCTAATTTAAAAGTGTCGGGAATAAGATGTTGTAGGTCGGGTCTCGTAGATTTATTTAGGACGACATAGAGTCCCCCTCTCTTAGATATTCTAAAATCACCCGCTTCTATATCTGCCCATTTATGGGGGTCATATTCATCTCTTAATGTTATTACTTCAGTATCTCCATCGGGTAATTCTGATGTACCGTTAAAAAATAAAATATTATTAAATTTGCCACTTCCAAGTGCAGCTTTCTTATATGTAATTTCTTTATGTTGTTCTTCTTTCAATATATTTTCTTTTGTTTCTTTAGGTGGTTTTACCTTACGGTAAACATCCACATCAGGTAGTAAGGGCATGTTTTTAAATTGTTCTGTTTTGGGGTCTATAATCCACCTTACAAGGATTTTTTCGCCCAATGAACCCATACTCTCAAAACCCATAACTACCCCTTTAGTTGCAACGGGAATGGGGTTCCACGGGTCTTCCATGTGAAGTAATTGGATGACATCACCTATCTCTACAGGTTGGTTGGTTTCCTTACTTTCATTAAGTCTTCTACGCTCTTGGGCATCTTCTAAAAACCGTCCTTTTAAAATAAATGTATATAACCGCCTCGCAAGAGTTTTAAAAACAGCATTAACATTTTCCATGGACATGTCTCCATCTGAATTTTCTATTGCACTTAACACACTCCGTGTTAAGGCGTCTCTCACACTTTGGGCATTTTCCCATAAATAAAGTAAATCTTCATTTCCATATTCCTGAAAAAATTTATCGTAATCTGGGGGAAAGGCATTGTTTTCTTCGGCCCATCTTAGTATTTCCCCTGCATATTCTCCCTTTAAATTAGATTCAGCGTCAGTTAAAAATGGAGATAAATCAGTCATGACTGGGTTATATCGTCCCCAACTTCTAAGTCTTTCTACAAAATCAGATACTAATATTCGGTCATTTCCTCTAAGGGCTTTTAATAAATCCACATTACCCAATAATCTTTCCATATCCTCATCCATTGCTTCTTTTAATATTCTACTTTCATACAAATCCTCACTCTGTGTTTTTAAATTATACCCTTCATCTGGATTATCAATTAAATGAATTTTTTCTAAATGTCTTTGAGTTAATAATTCTTCTACAGGTATACCTGCACTTTTTAACTCCATCATAAAATTATATAATGTGTTATAATCTTTTTTTAGGTTTTTATCTAGACATTTCCCAACACAATCTGGGTCTATCCCATAGTCACCACAATAACATCGGAATTCCATTACAATATCATAAAAAACATCGAATAATAAAATTGCAAACACCCAGTCTAAGTGAACACCATCTAATATTTGTAATTTATTATCTAATGTAGGGTAAAATTCGAAAAACTTAGAACTACGTTGGTGGAATCCTTGTGCCTCATGTGAAGTGGCGGGTGGCACATCACCTAATATTTCCGAAAAGTCAGGAGTTTCAAAATTAGGATTAAGTAAACCGAGTTTAGTGCCTTCCTCCACCGCGTCTTCTAGAATATATAAGGCGTCATCAAAATTTGCCGAGGGGTTAGTAAAACTTTCCGCGTAAGTACTAGGGTGATAAGTTTTATATAATTGTCTATATAAGTTACCCTTATGAGGTTTCCAAAATTTCTTCATAAAATATTTGAAGGGTTCTGTGGGTGGGGGTGTCTTATATTCTTCCATCTTCTATAAATAGTTATAGACTTATTTAAAAAAATATAGTACATTCTTCTTATGAATAAAGAAATGATTATATGTATATTACTTTTCTTGGTAGGACAATCTATGGTGTGGTTTCAATTAAACGGTCAATTTCTTTGGCCTGTTTTTAAAAAATATGAGTACTTAATTATCTTATCAGGAATTCCTATAACATGGGTATTTTTAGTTGCAACCAGATATGGTTATAATGCATTTGAAGGGCTCTTATGGCCTCAAAGATTTTTAGCGTTTGTTGGTGGGATTATTATTTTTAGTCTCTTTACCTGGTTATTTAAGGGTGAGGGCATTTCAGCCAAAACTTTTGTCTGTTTAGCCTTAGCGGGGAGCATTTTATTCATTCAAATTTTATGGAAATCTTAAAATTTACCACATTTAAATGATAGTTATAAATGTGACTAGTGACATAAATTAAAGTAAAAAAAAGAAGGAGAGTGATTAAAAAAGGGACCCAAAAGTCCCTTTTTTTGTGAAGTGGAAAGTAAAAGAAAGTATTTACCGTAAGGTAATACAAACATAAATATTACAATAATCACGATAAGTTACTTTTTTTTCTATTTTTTTCCTTTTTGGAGGAGTTCTACCCACTTTTCGGACACTACTTTATAATAAAATTTATCATTCGCGTAACATAGTGATTCTGCAAACCCTTTATTGACAAGTTGTCCTATTGCTGGACTTCTTTCATCACCCCAACCAACACTAATGGTGGTATATTTAGTAGTTTTTCTATTAGGTAGGTCGGATTTAACAGGATTCATTAATCGATTAATTAGTTGAGCTTTAGTACCAGATATTTTTAATCCTTTCTCTTTGCAAAGTTTTTTTAATTCTTTGACTATCATTTTTTTATATGTTTTCTCTGTATTCATAATACAAAGATAAACAAAAAAATTTAAACTACAAAATTAAATAGGTGGAAAATCATCTTCAGGACGGTCTTGAGATTGGCCTTTAAGTTTTAACATCAATTGGGAATACTGATTCATAGGTTCTACTAAATTATTACGAATAGCACCTAAATCATTTTTGAGACGGTCTTGTACTACGATTCCCGGGACTAACTCGGTGATGTTGTCCATGGCTTCCCTAAACTGGAAATAGTTTTCTATAAGAGATTTCATGATGGCCTCTTCATCCTGTGCTCCTATATTAGGGTCGTCATAACCCCCTACTTCGTTAACCAATTGTTTGTACTGACCTTTGTTCACTTTAATCTTCATATCTATAAATATA
>Ga0098034_1000904_pt1 | contig 11433 bp, 10 predicted proteins | sample 2_EtaG_FD_77062 | JGI IMG/M metagenome (GOLD analysis project Ga0098034, IMG submission 77062) | Marine viral communities from the Subarctic Pacific Ocean - 2_ETSP_OMZ_AT15125 metaG | ecosystem: Environmental > Aquatic > Marine > Oceanic | place: Pacific Ocean | collected 2015-01-07
GATATGTTATTCAAGGAAAGAGAGTTTCCTTATTTTAACATAAGACCAGTAAATAATGAATTTCTCCAGGCCAGAATAGGCAGTGGAGAGACAAGACAGCATACATTTGAGGTTAAGTATTACAAAATTGATTCAGGTGATAGTGGTAAAGAAGTTTTGGATGATGTATGTGAAAAGGCAGAACAGGTGAAGTCAACCATTAACTCTAATAGGGGATTTGATCCATCGGCTAATCAAGCCTGGACACAAGCCCTCGTAACAAATGTAGAGTATCAGACGGGAGAACTTTTACCTGAAGAGGAACAAGAAATTACTGATTTAGTAACTGCTAATATATCAGTACAAATAATAGGAGATGTATAGGAATGAAATATAAAGCATTTAAGGAAAAGTTTGAGAAGCTAGGCACTGATAGTAAATATCAGGGTTTAGGTAAAGAAAAGTATTACGCATTACTTGCAGGAAAAGAGGTGGACATTGATAAAGATGTTGCTGATAACATAAGTGATTGTGTAGAAAAAGTTTCCAAAAAACGGAAAAAGAAGAAAGAACCAATGCCAGATGAAATGACGAGAGAAGAAATCTTATCATCTGACCTTGAGTTCATGTATGATCGTAAAGATCGTGGACATTAATAATAAACAAGGAGCATAAATATGGCTATAACAGGACAAGTTAATAGTCCTCATCAATATCAGGTAATTTTATTGGCTCAAACGGGCAGTATGGGTGAAGCTGAAACAAGCGAACGCCAAGCTGCTATTTTGGACTTGAATGAGCCCATAGATATTAGTTGGGATAATATAACTCAAGATAGAACCAAACGAATTGGTCAGCAAATGAAACGCGGTAGTGATCATTTTGCAACACAATCTGGGTCTTTTTATACTGCTGACTTTGAATGGGTGGTTAATGACGGAACAGCATTAAAATATCTAATGCAAGGCATTAGTGAAGATGCTAGTTCCCCTTATACTGCAGCAGGCGATTTTACACCTTCCACTTATGTAAGTGCAAGTGCAAACGCTAACCTATTTACGGTAGTGGTAGCAGACCCCATAGCAGCTAATGCAAGAACATTACATAGTTGCATGCTAACAAACTTAAATCTTACTTGGGATATAGCTGGTGATGGTGGCAGATTACGAGTTGGTGGAACATTTTATAGTGGGTATAAACCTACTATTGGTGCTCACGGACTTACAATTAGCGAAATTGCCACTACGAGTTCATTTCAACCAGTATTTACAGCACAACCTACCAAAACTGTTGGTGGAAATGATGTAGTTATTCGTTCTATGGAATTAAGCTTAGGCTATCCAGGAAGTAGACACGGATTTAATGGTGTTGATGGTGGAGCGGAAGTATATTCCAGAGCAGGTGAATACACGTGTGGTGGTTCAGTTAGCGTTAAGTATGATAATAATTCTGATGAAGCAACCGCTGGTGTGTTAAGTTCATTTTTTAATGGAACTAGTAAAGCTATAGCATTTGGGGGACAAGATGTAACAATCAGTATTCCTCAAGCAATCTATACTGGATATGCAAAATCTTTTGATGAAGAAGGCGTATTCGTGGATATACCATTTGAAGGTACGGCAGACGGATCAGGACAAAACTTATACAGCATAACTGTTAGTTAGGAGATATATAATGGCTGAGAAAACCATAGATGTTAAAACTCTACATGGTGATTTCTATGTTAAGCCTATTAACTTTTCTGATAAACAAAGGCTAAAAGGAATCTGGGAAGATTTAATTTTAGAAATTGGTAAAGAGGGTAATAGAGCTAATGAGAAAACTAGACAGATGTTGGGATTTGCTGCAGATGTAGCATTTGATAATCCTGATAAAGTGTTTAATGAGTTTGAAGATGTTGATGCCTTAGATATTCTAAATGAAATAACATTAGAGTATTTGGATATACCAACTTTTACACCTGGGGATTAGCTCTCGCGGTGTGGTGTTTATATTTTGGATTTCCAAAGACACCTTATCCCGAGAAAGTATTATACACCTATGAAGCTCAATCCCCTACCTTAAACAGGGTGGTTAAATACACTAAACGAGAAATTAGAGATGAGGTGGTGCGCATTGTAAATGAATCACAAGGTACTAAAACTACCGTTGGTGAAGCTTTATATATGCAACTTCCTTTCTTTGCTAACCCTAAAGCATTATGGAGTGAATCGTATAATGATTGGGCCAACTTATGGTCGGCCGTAACCAAGTATGGGAAACCTTTTAATGGAGATGATAGAGAATTGAGATATTTACAATATATAGATAGAGAAATGTCCGCATGTGACCAATATTCTCATAAGAGAGCTATAAGTAATGCTCGTATGAAGGCCACAATAGCTAGGAGCTAATAATGCCAAGAGAAGTATTTGAGATATTATATAAGACCAAGGGAACTGATAAAACTATCCGTGATACGGATAAAGTTGATAAGAAACTTGGCGGTATTGCACAAACAGCTAAACGATTAGCAGGGCCTGCAGCATTAGGTGCTGTAGCCGTTGGTCTATTTAAGGTTGCTCAAAGTGCAGTAAAAACAGCAGCAGAGTTTGAGACATTAAAAACTCGGTTGGTTGCTATTCGTGGTAGTGTTAAAGAAGGAACAAAGTTATTTAAAGAATTGAATAAGATTGCAGCAACAACTCCATTTGCATTAAAGGCAGTAGTGGAGGCTGGTGCAACATTAGAAGCATTTGGAGCAGATGCCTCAAAAACTACTAAATCTATTGCTGATTTGGCTGCTTTTATGGGGATTGGTATAGTTGAAGCATCAGCAGCCTTTGGTAGAGCTTTTGCAGCGGGTGCAGGTGCAGCCGATGTGTTAAGAGAACGAGGTGTATTATCTCTTATCCAAATGAAAACTGGTATAGATGATTTAACAAAACTATCATTACCAGAGTTTAGAAAGGCTATGATAGATAGTATAGAAGACCCAGCAGGAAAGATTGCTGGTTCTACTGCGTTATTAGCTAAAACCTTTGATGGGCAGTTGTCTAATATGGGTGATAGTGTTAGTAGATTGACGGCAGCACTTGGTGATAGATTACTACCTATGATGAAAAATGTTGTAAGTGGTATAGGTGAATGGGCAGATAAATTACGAGAGTTCATAAAGATAGATGATGTAAAGAAAATAAAACAAGAACGCCACGAATTTACTATGTTGATGAAAGTATTACAGAAAACAAATACTGAACAAAGTACAAGAAATAACGTTATTGCAACATTACAAAATAAATATGGTGAGTATTTATCCAATTTAGACCTTGAGAAGGCTACATTTGAAGATATAGAAAATGCTCTTAAAGAAGCTAACAAAGCTTTTAGTATTAAAATAAAGTTGGCAGCGGCAGAAGATGTATTATTAAAGAAAAGATTAGAGTTTGCTGATATTACTACCGAGTTAGTTGAGAAAGAAATTGAATTAGCTTCAGCTGAATCATTATTAGAGAAAACGCGTAAAGATAACTGGATTACTGCAGTTGATGCGTTAAATAATACAGTTAAATTATCTGGAGAGATAAGTGGATTACGAGAAGAAGTAGACAAGGCAGAAAAGTCGTTCCTTGAGTTTGAAGCAAGGATGTTAGGTATTGGAGTGGTTATTACTACTACAAGAGACGGGGTACAATCTTTGGCCGAAGCGGTCTCGGTAGATTTACCTGAACCAGATATTATTAGAGCAAAATTAGGTACACCGATGGAAGAACTTGGTGAGGTAGCAGAGGTAGTTGTTCCTAAAGTTGATCAAGTTAGTAATGCATCTGTTTCTCTTGGAGAAGTTATAGGTGCTTCTGTGATAAATTCTAAATCAGCATTGAATGAACTTGGTAGTACATTTATGCAAGTTGCTCAAATAGGGGGGAAACAGAACAGAGTATTATTTAATATTGGTAAAGCAGCGGCTATCGCATCAGGTTTAATAAACTCTTATCAGGCTTATACTAAAGCATTAGCCAGTTTACCATATCCTGCTAATCTGGTTGCGGCTGGAGTAACATTAGCCTCTGGTTTAGCAAATGTAGCATTGATTTCTTCACAAAAACTACCAGGGAAACAATTTGGGGGAGTGGTAGAAGGAAATATGTTAGGTGATACACAACCAACTATGTTAGAACCAGGAGAGTTTGTCCTAAATAGACACGCTGTATCTTCTATTGGGGTAGAAACAGCCAGAAGAATTAATGAAACAGGACAAGTCACCCCACAAGGAGCACAGACGGTAAATAATAACTTTTTAGTTTCTTTTGATGAGTTCTTTGATAGAATGGAGAATCACAGAACTCGGAAATTCCGATATGAGGAGGCATAACCTGTGTCTCTTACACTACCTGGCAATTATGCATCAGCATCCAAAATATCAGCAATAACAGAAGATTATTTAATACAATTATACAAATCTGGTTCTGATGATGTTTCTATTGGGTTAGCATTTAACGATAAGACAGTAAGTAGTCAATTCTATCACGGAGCTATATTAAACACTCCTACGATTAGAGAATCTATTGATTTAGCAAAATCTTCAGCAAAACAATCATCTTTATCATTATCCGTTGCTAACTTTCCTATTTCTTCAAGTGATTTCTCACTTTCATCCGAGTTATTTGGTAGTGGTAATTATTATTTAAATCAAAGTGCTAAAATATATTCTTGTCTATCTAATGCTTCTGATATAGAGGATTGCTTGCATTTAGATGATTATAGATTGATTGATGTAAAACACGATGCAAATAAAGTTACTTTATTATTAGTGCAACAACGGCCGTGGGACTTTATTGATTTTCCAACGAATAAATCTATTGGAACAAATAGATATTTCCCAGTTACATATGGTGAATTTACAAGGGAAGTATCTGAACCTATTGACTCTGGTTCAGGCCCTCAATTCTGTAATTCTGCAAGTGTATTTCCTGTCCCCGTTAGTGAGATAGTTGGGGATAATATTAAAGGGTTATTACATTATGGAACGGGATTTAGTACAGCTAGTAATCAAAGAGACGATACTAACCCTATTGAAGCCAACTTACACTTTTACGAGAAGAATATTGATGTATTTGTTCCTTTATATCCCGTTAATGAAACCACAACCCCATATGAGAGTGGACAGGCTATAAATGTATCTTCATCATTAGAACGAGGATTTAGATGGAACGATTTAGAAGAACACGATACAAATGAGTTTAATACTCCATTGTATTCTAATTACATAGATACAGATTTTTCACATTATAGTTCAAGCACAGGATTGATGAATGTAGATGCATCTGGTGATCCTGGTGACCCTGACGAACAACAGGTAAATAAAAGATTTATGGTTAATATGAAACAACCTGACGGGTTTGTTTCCAAAGTTAAAGCTCATATAAGATATAAATTACAAGTAACCGAAGCGAATAACTATGAAAGTGTTGCTGCCAGAATTACAGATAAGTTTGGTTTATCATATGTGGAGATAACAGCTGTTACATCTTCTATTGGAACATTAGAAATAAACTGGACTGGTTCGGCTGGTGGTATTGACCCAATAGAGTTAATTGGTGAGGTGGAAGTATCAAGTGAACAAACTGGAGATGCAAGTGGTCAAATTGCAATAAATGAATTATATGTATATGCTACAGTTAAACCAAATGCTAGTGAGCCTGATTCACATAATAAAAGAATAAATGACTTAAAGTTATTATATAGTGGAGCTGACGGTATGTTACAATCTTATTCAGGCTCAAGTGCAATATCAGCATCCAGAGTAACGGAGATACATAGAGATATGTTAAATAGATTTGCTGGATATGATAAGGCTGATAATCAAATATTAGATTGGAGTGGTAGTAATAGTGCAAGAAGGAATTGGAAAGCTAGATACTTTGCATTAGAACCGAAGCCATTAAAGAAAACATTAGATAAACTACAATATGAAGGTGGATTTATCTTTAAGTTAAGGCCTAATGGGGCTAGATATATAACAGTAAAAGATAGTTATAGTGCATCTGATGCTGATGCTACATTGACTAAAAATGATATATCAAAGTTTAAGTTGAATAATAGTAAGTTCGGCGATCTACTTACTAAAAGAGTTGTTAGATTTAGAAAACATCCTGCTAGACGGTCATATTTAGGTAATGTAACGGCTACGAACGCCTCTACACGAGATACTTGGAATATAAAGGCCAAAGAAGGTATTAAAGAAATAAAGTTAGAAATGTTAGTAGATGGGGCAGCCTCTATAACGAGTGGTAGTGTGGATGCATCTGCGGGGAATCCAAATGATAATTTCATTAGATATTACGACCAACTATTCGGTGATATTAAATTAGAAGTGAGTGGTGAGATAGTTAATAAGAGATACTACGGATTAGAAACGGGTGATATTCTTTTGTTTGATAATGATAATATGCACCTAAAACCATTTGGAACGAACTGGTCTAACAGATATTTTATGATTACGACAATCCAACGTAGTCCTGGAGTTCTTAATTTTGAAGCCCAGGAGGTAAGTTAAATGTGTATAAACAAAATATGTATAAAATATAAACAAAATATAAACAAAATGTTTATGATTAAGCTGTCGTTAGATACTTGGCATTCTTCCTATAAGTATGCCGTGACTTTTCTGCCATTAAGTTCTCGATTTCTGACGGCAGCTAAATTATTAATGTATTAGAGAAATAGAAAGATATTTATATAAGACAGGAGAATAAATTATGGCAACAAGTATAGACCCAACACAAATCAGCATGTACGCTAGTTTGAACTTGGCATACGGCAGTAAATCCACGAACCCAAGTTCATCAATAGTTCCTGCAACAGGAAGTTATGGTGGAACTACTGCTCCGCATTTTGATTTAGTAGATGGTCGGTCAAATCCCCAATTAACAATAGGGATAGATGCATTAAATATAGATCCTGAAATAGAGATGGATTTATTAGATTTCCCTTCCGTTGGTGTGAATAGTGTTATTATAGACAACCACAATCTGGAAACCGCTCACGTAAAAGGAAATGATGCTAAAGTTATGAGAGTAGAGGTGGAATATGGTTCATCTAAGCTAATGCATTTAGATACTGCCTACGAAGGAAATAGGAGTGGGAGTTTATCTGCTGCTACGATGGCAAGTTCCAAAGTATCATTTAAGGAAGATGGGTTCTCTGTAATGAATGCCACGGGCTCTGGATTGGTGCAGAAGGAGTGGTTACTGGACTTTGATAGGAGTAATAGTCAAGTCTATACTGAAAATGCTTTGATTGGTGAGATTGGTATGTGCCATCGTTTTGATACTCCATTTAATCCAGATGTTAATACTTGGAATGAAAGTATTGAATATGATGGAGTAAATGTACAGGAAGCAATAGGTGGTAACCAGTTCGCAACAGAACTACATAAATCTCGTAGAATATTTAGTATGACTTGGAGTAGGTTATTGCTATCACAACGACAAGAGTTCGAGGATTTCTTTGACTTATTGGGTGGGCAGAAATGGCCATTTTGGATTTCGTTTAATAGTGATAGTACAACTCCACGATTCTATAAGGTGAGGCTAATAAGTGATACGGTTAAGTTCAGCGAAAAGGCACCAAGAGCATATGAACTACGCTTTGCTGTGAAAGAAGAGTTGGGATAAAATATAATTGATTTTAGTTTTTTAATAAACTATTTATGTGTGATAATGGCAAATAATAAATAATAAATAATAAATTCCTTATACTCGTATTATTAATGAAAGACTTAGGCATCCGGGACACACCCTATTAGCCTTGTGTATAATCATTATTAATATAAGGTATTATATTAAACTAACGATTTAATTTAATATAACAGTTACAAAAATAAAGCTCTGCTGAGGTTGTTATATTCAGGAGGTATTACAGTATTATCTGTAAGTGTAAGTTTTGAGTAAAATATGTGGCTCGAAGGCTATTAAATAGCTGATGGATAAGTATATTACTAGGTTATTGTGTGCTGTTAAATAAACACATGTTATTACATAATCAAATAATACTAGCGTATTATTTGAAATAAACATTTACTATTTCTGATAAGCTAAATAAATAATATAGATTGAGTTAAAACGCAGTTTTAACGAAAGTAATAGTTATTATTATAGGTAAAATATGAATAAACATAAAATAAATGTAAAAGAAATACCAAAAGAAATTAAAGATTCATTTGATGAGCTATATGTTGATAAGAAGCAACAGAAAGATATAGATGCTTTCGCCAAATATAAAAAGAAACCTAAAAAGTCAATAGTGGATAAATTATATGAGAACTATAAATGGAAACAATATTGTAAAAAAAATAATATTGAATATTCGGAATTATGATACTATTTATTAGCGTGATAAGTGGTGGATTCTAAGGCGTTTCCAACTGTCCTTTTTAGAGATAGATATCCTCCAATAAAAAATAATACAGTTATTCCAATGAACTCCACCACTTTAAATTTTGATAAGATAGGTTCCTGATGATTTACCTTTAAATCGCAAGAAGCAGATTGACTCTGTATTAATCCATATATATACTATCTTATCAGAACGATATACCGGCTTAAATAATATCATCACTATTTCTAAGTGAAGTAACCTGAAGTAACCATTGATGATTAAGTCGGTATATTTTTGCCCAAAAGTATTTCTTCTTTTGGGGATATAAAATGATATTTATATGTATAGTATAAAGGTTATAGTAGAGGAAACTAATGAAACAAAAACTAATAAACGGCGATTGTATAGAAGAATTAAAAAAGCTACCTGATAATTCAGTTGATAGTATAGTGACTGATCCCCCATATGGTTTGGGATTTATGAATAAGGAATGGGATAGTCCTGAAAAACACCGAAAATTGGTAGAAAGAGAAAAGCAGAGAAGTGTAGAGAGAAAGAAAAAAGGCACTTCACCAACAGCAGCACCTTTCACCACATCGGTACAGCCAGGTTTAGCAATTAAAGGGGCTAAGGAAGGTAAATGGTTTCAGGATTGGTGCGAACTTTGGGCCACGGAGTGCTTAAGAGTATTGAAGCCAGGCGGACATATATTATCTTTTGGTGGAACAAGAACATATCATAGAATGGCAGTAGCAATAGAAGATGCAGGATTTGAGATACGAGATTGTATATTTTGGTGTTATGGTTCAGGATTTCCTAAAAGCTTGAATGTGGGTAAATCGTTAGAAAGTAAATTACGAAACGGTAGTTCTCGCTATTCAGGTAAAAAAATGGAAACTGAAGATGAGGTTGGTATTCCTGGATCACAATGGCAAGAAGCGGCAGATAGAACTATGAAAGATGATACGCCTGGATGGAGTGGAAAGACAGTTAAAGTTGAGAATCCACTTGCAAAAAAATGGGAAGGTTGGGGTACAGCATTAAAACCGGCAGTCGAACCCGTGGTTCTAGGAAGAAAACCTTTAAGTGAAAAAACTATTGTGGATAATGTATTAAAACACGGAACAGGTGGAATAAATATAGATGATAGTAGAGTTAGTAGTGGTGGTGATTATAGTAATAGAAACTCATACGAAGATAGAAAAACAATATCATCTTCATTCCAAAGTGGGGGACAAATGAAATCTGACCCACATAGTTCGGGCAGATTCCCAGCTAATCTAATACTTGAATGTATATGTGAAGATGTGATAGAAGGAAAAGAAGAAGTTGCAAAAAATATTGATTTTAAGGCTGAAAAACAATCAGATATGGGTTGGGGGACTAAAAAGTGTATAACTAAGCCCCAAAAATCTAACTATAATATCCACACCAACCCCGATTGTCCTTGTTATGTATTAGACGAACAGAGTGGTATTACAAAAGGTAGTGGAAAACCAACTATAACAAAAGCAGGTATAGGAGCAGGTCTTTTAGGACAATATGACGGTAGAAAAACAATGCCAACTGCAAAAGATATAGATGTAATACGAAATATAGGTGATAACGGCGGAGCATCTCGTTTCTTTAAGGAAATACCAAAAGGTAGATTCCCTGCTAACCTTATCCTTGAATGTATATGTGATGAGGTGGTAGAAGGAAAGGCCAAAGGAAGCCCGGGACATTGGAGTAAAACAGAAACAAAAGGTTATGGAGATTTTGGTGGTGGTAGCTCTTCTTATGAAGGAGTAGGAGTAAAAGATGATATGAAAACTATAATCCACACCAACCCAGATTGTCCTTGTTTTGTATTAGACGAACAGAGTGGTAATAGAAAAGGATGGGCAGACCAAAAACATAATTCTTTTAACCCATATGGAGGCAATGCATTAAATCAATCTAATACAGAGAGAGATGGATTACATAAAGGATATAATGATAACGGCGGAGCATCGCGATATTTTAAGGAAATTGAAGGTGATAGAATATTTTACACAGCAAAAGCAAGTAAGAGTGAAAGAAATAATGGTTTAGAGGGATTTGAGGAAGCACCGATAAAAGGTAGAGATGCAGGACAAGATATACGGAGTGTTCCATATAAACAAAGAACTACACCTATAAAGAACCCACACCCAACCGTAAAACCAGTAAAACTAATGAGATATTTAATTAAGTTAATAACTCCACCTAACGGAACAGTATTAGATCCATTTATGGGTAGTGGTACTACAGGTATAGCAGCCAAGTTAGAGGGATTTAACTTTGTCGGTATAGAAAAGGAAGAAGAATATATTAAGATTGCAGAGGCTCGTATTAAAAACTATAAAGAGAATCCTAAAAAGAAAACTAAACCAAAGAAGAAGAAAGTTAAAAAAGTTAAGAGTAAGTTTTGGAAATAGATAAGTTATTAGAAAGTATCCCAGATAAACGAGAAGATAAGAACACAACCTCGCACGAGTTTAAGAGAGATTTATATAAGTTCTTTACCGATCCTGAACCATTTTTGAATTTTATAGATAAGAAAGTATTAGAAGTGAGTTGCTATAAAGGGCATACAACTCGTATTCTATCTCATCTATTCGGGGAGGTATATGCTGTAGATTTTAATGAAGAATATTTAGAAGATGCAAAAGAACTAAATAAAGACAGGGATAATATTATATTTACTAAACTGGAAATATATAATGAACCTTGGGATTTTCCACAAGTAGAGGCAGTTTTAATAGATGCTGATCACCAATACGAGGCGGTAATTAAAGATACACAAAATGCTTGTAAGTTAATGGAAGAAGGTGGGATTATTGTATATGATGATTATGGATTACCTGATAGCTACCAGGGTGGAGTAAAGAGAGCCGTTGATGAAATGTTAGAAGAGAACGAACACTTTAATATATTGAGATACATCGGAGAACCAGAAGGCTCAGAGTGTAGAGTTGGTAAAAAGTTAGTTGATTGGGAAGGAATTATTATACAATATGGATAGTTGGACGGATGTGAAGATAAGAAGACAATATAGAGATATATTAAAAGAACATTGCAAAGAAAATGGTA